>OGDN01001110.1_pt1 | contig 47982 bp, 43 predicted proteins | sample 1570271 | NCBI WGS metagenome assembly OGDN01 (sample SAMEA4384481, study PRJEB24528) | human gut metagenome | reverse complement strand
TGTTGGTTTGGTCACCTTAAATCCTAACACAGGAATCCGGTGCTTTCTATTTTTTATTTTCCTACAAAAACTTTACCCTAGCGTCATTTAGTGTCACTTAGTACCACTTTTTTTCGTCTGCCGCTTTGGGAAACTTTCTGCTTGTCTCATCCTATCCCATCCAATCCTTTGATCATTCGCATTAAAAAAAGAGCTTTTCGCTCTCAAACCGCAGGAAAATCCGTCTTTGGGATCAACTGCATTAATTTCTTACATTTCTACCAATTATAGTGTAACACACTTCGAAAGTGTCATCAAGTGTCATTTAGTGTCACTTAGTATCACTTTTTTTCGATTTGGTTCGATGAAATCCTGTTTTCCCATTTATATTTTATCCATTGATTTTTCAGTTTGTATCTGTGTTGCTGACTTCTGTTTACATTTTTCAAGTAAATCAATTCTAAACAGAGAATATAAAATGAGCCTGCAGTTCACCTCAAAACACCTTTGATTTTTGCCAGTCTCTAAATAGTCATTTTATACGTAACACAAAAAATAGGAACAACGCAGAAAAAAAGGAGGATATGCGTATGAAAAAAAGTTTCAACTTGAAAATCAAGTTCAAAAAAACAACTCTAAAAAAACATTAAAGGTAACATTTTCTTTTGGTGACAATTTGCTTTTTGCAAAACTTCAATGTAGAAGAAAAACTTTTATTTGTTTGCACTTCAAACTGAAGTTTTACATAAAAATCAGCAAGTTTACCAAAACAACATCCTCAAAATTTGATCTTTCTTTGCAATAAACACTCTGTTTTTTGATAAAGTTTGTCATCAAGAAAGCGTTAGAACAAAAATTTTTTTAGGCAAGACGAAAAGGATTATTGGTGCCAATAATCCTTTTCATTTTTCAACTACTTGCGCTGATACGAAAATTTAATTCCTGCTGCTTTAAACGCAGCGGCTGTTTTACTCTGTGCTTTACTACTCCTGCCAACTACCTTTACTTTCACTTTCGAACATTTTTTGATTGTTCCTGACGAAACATTACTCAAATTTAAGGATGTTATCGTCACATTTTTCAACTTTTTACATTTGAAAAACGTATTCTTGGAAAGCTTTTTCACGTTAGCCGCCTGAATTGTTACTGTCTGCAGCTTTTTTAAGTTAGAAAATGCTTTCCCATCTATCTTTCTGACCGTATAACTGATCCCATCTATCTTAATGGCATTGGGAATTGTAATCTTTTTAACATTTTTCCCTTTTACAATGGTAGCATTTCCCTCACTATCCGTTCTGTACTTAAATTGTGAAGTACTTCCGCTAACCGCTTTGTAATCAACGTTTCTCAATGAAGAATTATATTCTGTTTTTGGAACGGAAAACCCTGAGAAATTACTCGGTTTGGATGGTACAATATATGGTTTTACCACAGGCTGGCTGCTTTGCTGCACAGTTGGTGCTTTTGTTGGCTGCAAGGTAGGTACTGGTGTTGGTTCTTCCGTTGGCTGCACCGTCGGTGTTGGAGTTGGAGTAGGTTTGATCACTACATCAAACTCTCCTACTCTATTTATTCCAACATTTACAGAAATTCCGTTATATCCCCAACTTGTATCTGTTGCTTTTTTGGCAGTAAAGGTTCCATCTTCATTATCTTGAAAGTAAGAATCATCGTAAAGATATCGAACCTCTTCATCGTCATCAACATAACCTGCAAGATCTTTCTTTACATCGATACTGTCACCGACCATGATATTATATTCTTTATTAACACAATAATCATAGTTCTTATCTGTTGTCAAAATGAGCCCCTGCATTTCATCTGTATAGGTTTCATATGACATCCAAAAATATCCGTCCTTTGACCAAAATGGTCCCCACGAGTTTTTACAAAGCCATGCTCCATTTTTGCTTGGTTTTATCAAAAAATTATCCTTAGAGTAATTATCATCCCAGCCTACGATCTGGATTCCATGATTTGTATATTTTTCTGCCGTTGGATTATTGTAAGAATAAACAGGCAATGTCGTGTTGTAATAATAATCATAAACAATGTAACTAGTTACCACCGATCCACACTTGCTTATGATCTCTTTCGTTCCTTGAATATCTCCTGCAGGGGCTTCATATGCTCGTTTGACCTTATACTTATAATTTATTGCACGGTCATACCAGGTACCAAACGTTGATCTGTCCGTAATCAACGTGATTGGCATTTCTGTTTCATCAACAAATCCGTATCTGTGCATTCTCCACTGACTTGGTTCTCCACTACCCCCATTCATGTTCTTAATGATTTCATCATAAACATAACAAGAACTATTGGGTCCAGCTTGATCCTTATAACATGATGTTAAAAACGCAATCTGCATATCTGAAATATCCACTGAACTGTCTGCCTGGCCGGTTTTGATCAGAGACGTTTCTACGGCAGAGGCTAACGCATACGCATAACAGATTCCATAACTTCCCTGATCCTTTGCCATCGTAACTCTTCCGGTTCCTCTTGGATCATAAGAAGAGTCATTGACATCAATTGTATACGTGTCCTTTGAAGCTGCAGATACTTCTGCTTTCGGCATACATGGTATGCCTGTTATTATCATTACTGCTACAAGCAGCATAGAAATTCTTTTCTTTAACATAATGGATTCCTCCCCTCATTTACCTCGTTTTTGATTTATTCTTTTCTGATCGGATTTTCCTCGAACGTTTAATAAAATCATAGGTTGACATTTCTTTCTGAACAGTCATTTCCCGATCGATCACAAGTCCGTCAATACATTTCTCATATACAAATTTTTTGATGTCTGACATTCGATTGGTCTGATAGTATTCTACCAAAAGTCCTGTGAATGTCTGCAGTTCCTTTACCGGTATGGCAATAATGCCCTTTCCGTTCTGTATCATTATCTGATTGGCACATAACTGAGCCGTTCTTTTATTGCCGTCTGTGAACAACTGGCTTCGCATGAGATAAAGCATCAACGTAATGGATTTATCTGTCACGCAGTAGTGGGATAAAATCTCTTTGATTTCTCCCTGTACAATCTCCTCATCCGGAATTGCCGGTTTCCATTCCGTACTACCGATAGAAACTTCTGAATTGCGGCGCATTCCGGCATTCAAAACAATTCCTTCTTTTCCTATTTCATGATTCATCTGCTTAATATATCGAAAATCAAGTGGATAATCGATGGAATCAAAAAGGAACTCCCAGGAATGTTTCAGGTTACGCACCTTTACAATATCATCTTCTTTTTTGCCATCCAGTTTCATTCCTTCCACAATCGTCTGAGTTTCCGGAAACGTGAACGGTACGCCTTCCAGCATGGCTTCTTTCCAGATACTGTCCACCAAATTTCTTTTAGCATAAAATATATTTTCTTCCTGTGTCATGTTATATTTATCTGTAATATTCATTTTTTTACCCCCTTTGAGTATGTCAAAAGTATGCTATTTTGACATACTTTGTATGCCATTTTGACATACTTTTCAGAAAATGTCAAATTTATGCTACAACATCATATCGGCAAGAAGATCCATGTCTATCTTATCTGCCGGATCCATTTCCGGTTCCTCTTCCAAAAACGGTTCTTCCTCTGTCTCCGTTTCTTCCGGAAAATCTTCACGTTCCTCATTGAGATCCGTTTTTTCTCTCTGCAAAAACTGGGATGCATCACCCAGACATTCTTCGATTGTTGTTTCAATCAATTCAATGTGATACTTTTCTCCCTCATAAGAAAAGTTCAATGTTTTCTTTTTTAACAAATATTCCTTGAATTGATCCTTTTGTGCGGAAAAGAACGAGTAAGGAAGTCCTGCGGCAAGGATCACATTTTTGGCTTCTGTCATTCCGAATCTGACCTACTACAAATGTCCGGTTTTTCAGCTCCAAAATATCTTCCATAAAAGGCGGTTTGATTGGAAGTTCTTCCACTCCGCTTTTGAAGATGGTACCTGCACTTTTGATGTACCCATATCCATGATCTACTCCAATGATGATGTTATTTCCCATTTTTCTTTTTTCCGGTAAATCCGGATAAGTACTTCTTTCGAGAGTGGCGGAAGTGTTGCCAGAACCAGCCGCAGGCGGTGATTCTTTTCAATCCGTACCAGAAATTGTCTTTCTTCATTTTGTTCTTGTGTACTCACTCTAACATATCCATATATTTCGCTCATAATTTCCTCCTAAAAAAAAATAAGATAAGATGATTTTTCATTATCTTACCTTATTTTTATAAGTTTTTTCTATTTTTCCCCCTGCACCTCAACAAATCCATAGGCTTCCAAATTTCGGATATACTGCACCAGCCGGTCATAAAGCGGTTCTGCCTTATCGCCAAACTCTACCTTTACCAGCTCCGCGATCTCATAAACCGTTCTTGTCCCATCGATCAATGGCCATACAAAATTTCCCATTTCATCAAGATGAATCTGTGATACTTTCGGCTTTTTCAATATCTTTTGCGCCAGGAAATGAAACACGCCTTTATTTTCCTGCAGCAATGTGATTTTTCCCTGATTGTCCATCGTGTACTGCAGAGATGGGCGGTGTCTGGGTACAAAATCCAAATAATTTGCAGAAATTACTTCTTTCTTTTTCATTTCTCAACCTTCTTTTTCGGCATTGCAAAAATAAATACGCAGGCAATCATAATCGCAAGAAGCACAATACCGCCGATTCTTCCTGTATTTACAGAAGAAGAAAGATCAAATTTACTGCTTACACCAACGACTGCCAAAATCGCAAGTAAGATTCCGACCAGTCCTTCTCCGGCGATCAATCCGGAGCAGAACAATACACCGCCGCTTGCTTCGCCATTTTTGTCTGCCGACTTCTTGTCTACGATCCAGCGGATCACACCACCGATCATAATCGTTGCCGACAATTCAAGCGGCAGATAAAGACCGATTGCCACCGGCAGGACCGGAATCCCAAGAATTTCAACGACAATTGCCGCAAAAATACCGATCAGTACGAGCGGCCATGGAAGATTTCCATTCATAACACCTTCCGTGATCATTTTCATCAATGTCGCCTGCGGAGCCGCCAGTTCTGTCGTTCCAAAGCCCCACGCACTGTTAAGAAGAAGCAATACTCCGCCGATCGTAAACGCCGCTACAACGGCACCAAGCAGTTCTCCGATCTGCTGTTTTTTCGGCGTTGCCCCGAGAATATAACCCGTTTTTAAATCCTGTGACGTGTCGCCTGCCATCGCAGCCACGATACAGATTACGGAACCAATGGCTATCGCGCCGATCATTCCGCTTACGCCGGTATTTCCGGTGACTTTCAAAACCAGAGTAGAAAAGAGCAAGGTCGCGATCGCCATACCGGAAACCGGGTTATTGCTGCTTCCTACCAAGCCAACCATCCGGGAGGATACGGTGGCAAAAAAGAACCCAAATACGACTACCAGCAAGGCGCCGATCAAGGAAACCGGAATCGCCGGAAGAAGCCAGATCACCAGAATCAAAACCAGGGAACCGCCGAGCACAAGGCGCATATCCAGATCCTGCTCGGTGCGGAGGCTTCCTGCTTTTGTCCCGCCTTTCAGACCTTTTAATGAATCTTTAAATGTCGATACAATGAGCGGCAGGGATTTGATCAAACTGATAATACCGCCCGCTGCGACTGCGCCGGCTCCGATGTATCGGATATAACTTCCCCAGATGGCATCTGCGCCGCCTTCTGCGTACATTTGTGCAATTGGTACATCACCCGGATACATCGTTGTCGGGCCTCCAAAAATTGTAATCGCCGGAATCAGCACGAACCATCCCAGCAGCGCACCGGCAAACATATACGATGCAATCTTAATTCCACAGATATACCCTACGCCCAGAAGTGCCGGATATACTTCTGCGGAAAATGCGGTCCTCAGGGAGCGGATCGGTGCTGTAACGACACCCGGAACCACTTTCAAACCATCCGTTATAAATTTAAAAACAGCAGACAATCCCATACCGGCAAATACCGTTTTCGCACTCGTGCCGCCTTCTTCTCCTGCCAAAAGAACCTCTGCACACGCCGTTCCTTCCGGATATGGCAATACGCCGTGCTCTTTGACGATCAAAGCATTGCGAAGCGGGATCATAAACAGCACCCCAAGAACTCCCCCGACCAAAGCGATCAGCGAAATCGTAAGTAGATTTGGTGCTTCCGTCTTTCCTTCATTTGCCCATAAAAACAAAGCAGGAAGCGTAAATATCGCGCCCGCAGCCAGAGATTCACCGGCAGAACCGATTGTCTGCACCATGTTGCTCTCCAGAATCGAATCTTTTTTCATAATTACTCGGATTACTCCCATCGAAATAACCGCAGCCGGAATCGACGCCGAAACCGTCATCCCCACACGCAGACCAAGATACGCATTCGCCGCGCCAAAAATAATAGCGAGCAAAACACCTATGATGATCGATGTTGCCGTAAATTCCGGTGTGACTTTATCGGCCGGAACATACGGTTTAAACTCTTTGTTCTCCATAATCGTTCTCCTTTTGTTTATTCCCCGCACCTAAAAGTATATACCGATTTATTGTAATATATTTCTGTTTTTTTTGCAAAGGAAACATTTTACAAATCACCGCACAAAAAGCCTCTGGAAATTTTCTCCAAAGGCTTTTTTATAAAAAAGATAAGAGTTTTTATTTCATGGCATGGATAACGGCATCATAAGCTGCTTTCTTCACACCGAGCTGTGAGAACAATAGTGGCTGGCCACTTGCTCTCCAAGACACCTGATCGCTCAGTCCCCAGAACGTAACACCTGTGATATTGGCACCGCCCTGCTTCTTTTGTTTGAGCATTTTGATAATGCTGTAATAATAATTTGCCTGATCCTGCAATGTGTATCCGCTCTGCATCGCATTGATCGTCGCGTCGAGTTCCGTAATCTGGATCTCAAATCCGGCATTTTTGAATTTATCAATCGTATTTCCGATATAATTTGCATCCGGCCAATGCACATCCAAGTGGCTCTGCATGCCGACACCATCGCAGATTTTTCCATTTTGGTTTACAAATTTGATCATCGTTACAATATCATCTGAGACCAGATACGTATTGTAATCGTTATAGAAAAGTTTTACCTTGCTCCTCAAATTGTAATAATTTAACATATCATTTGCATACTGGAATGCCTTTTTTACGTAAGAAGGATACTTTCCTTCTTCGCCATACACCTGTGTCCAATTACTCTTTGAGCCGCTGTCGTTGTTATGGAAATATTCATTTACCACATCATACGCATACACCACGTCTTTGTACTGACTTGAACTGATATGTGCCACAATATTTTTCACATAATATTCCAGTCGTTTATCCATGGTTCCTGCATTACAATAGTTGTAATAACTGTTGTAATCGTATTTGAAGAACCAGCTTGGTGTCTGCTGATGCCATACCATCGTATGGAAACGTACGGACAAACCATTCTGAGAAGCGATTTTTAACACTTCATCAATATTGGAAAAGTTAAGTTCCGGAACCGTTCTTTCTGCATATCCATCCGGAATGATATAACCGCGAGATTTTGCCTCACTAGTCGAGATCAATGTCGGGCTGTAACCAAGAAAGGCATCCGGTTTCATCTCATTTTCCATCGTAATGGAATTGAAATCCTTTTTAATAATTCCCAATGTGTTCGAATTTCTGAGATCCGAAAGATTTACTGCATTTCCAACTTTTCCAAATGTGCCGCTCATCGCACCCTTCAATGTACCTGCCGTCGTAGTTGAGCCGCCGGAACTTCCGGAAGTTGTCGTAATTCTCACATTATAAATAGTTGCTGTATAAGTACTGGAACTCTGTGACATAACCCCAATTGTTTTGATCGAACCGCTTCCGCTTTTCGTCACTTCAAAGTCATCATAGCCCCAATTGTTCGCATTGTATTTTACAAATAACTCTTTCCCGCTGGCATCATAAAACTTAAATGCCGTATCCTGGCCGCCTGTTCCTGCGCCAATCGTGATCGACCGGATGGAAGAAAGCGAAATTGCATTTGGCAAAGAATATTTTACTTCACCGTATTTTGAATTGAATGTTACCTTAAGTGCACCATCTGTGACACTTCGCGAAGAAACTCCCCATTGGCTGACATATGTCAAATTACCAAAGTAATAAGCATTTAATGCCGCCTTCGCTGTATTCCCCGGTAAGTTAGCAACGATCGTCATCGCAAGCATCACTACCACAAGAATTTTTGCCACTACCTTTTTTCCCATACCATCTGCCTCCTTATAAATATTCAATTATAATTACATTTTAAATTATAAGTTGTTTTTCTGTTTTTGTCAATATCTCACATACATTTAATTATGTATCTGCTTATTTTTGTTGATATTGCACAATTTTATAATCAATCAGTCCATTCTTAATCGTTTGCGTATATTTCTTTTTTGTATGAAATGCACAATAAATTTATTTTGTTGTTTTGTCACATAAGCATTTGATTATGCCAGCCCTTCCATCACTTTATGCCTCCACGCCTACGTTCTCTCATTTTTAGCCTTGTCAAAGGCGAGAAAAGAACACGATTTCTCGCAAAACATAGTATTTCTCCTCCTTTTTCGAGTTTATTCTATATAACGTATACCATATTTTCTCTTTTTTATAAATTGTCATACTATTTTTTTTATGATATAATGAAGTATGCTATAACAGCAAAAGCAAAAAGGATTATTACAATGGAGGAAATATGTATTATACATTACTCATTTTACAATGTTTAGGAATATTATTCATGTTTTATGAACTGATTCACATCAGCAGACAACGCCCTTCCAAATTTCAGACTCTTTTACTGCTTCTTGTCGGTGCTATTTTGATAAACACCTATGGTTATACTTTGGAAATCACTGCAACCGGTAAAGAATTGGCACTGCAGGCTGTACGCATAAGTTATCTGGCAAAACCATTTATCCTCTATTTAATGTATATTTTTGTAATGAAATATTGTGGTTTTTCGATTCCAAAAGCAGGAAAACGTATTCTGTTTTCCATTGCTGCCTTTATCTCGGTTTTAGTTTTTACCAGTGATTATAACACCTTGTTTTACAGCCATATTTCCTTTTCCTATTCCGGTTTATTTCCACATTTGATTTTAACACATGGTCCTGTCTACAAATTGTATACAGCCTTTTTGGGCTTCTATTTTGTCAGCATGTTTTTTGCTTGTACACGATTTTCTCTTCAGCATAAATCGCGCCTTATCCGCAAACAGGTATTTTTTTTAATACTCATGATCACAATGTGTATTCTGGGACTTTTGGCATTTCTTTTCCGGCTTACCGGCGGCTATGATTCCACAGTACCCGCTTACATCATTTGTATCATTTTATTGGAGCAGCTGATCAAACGATACAAATTATTTGATTTAATTGAGCTGGCCAAAGATGAAGCCATCGAACGTATGAAGGATGGCTTGATTGTACTTGATTTTGATGATCAGATCACTTATGCAAACAATCGGGCACAACAGCTTCTGGATTTTGTAAAGGAAACGCACCCTGATCCTATTTCTTTTATCCGTGAGCAAATACAAAACAAAGAATTAATCTTTGTCACAACCCGTTTTGATACGAAATGCACCCATCACGAAGTGTACGAAAAATGTGTATATGAAGGTTTCCTTCGAGAAATCAATCATGACGATACGAAATACGCCTCCATGATCATTTTGACTGAAATTACAGATCGGTATTATTACACAGAACGCCTTCAGACAGATGTAGCAAGAAAAACAAAGAAAGTAGTTGCCATGCAGCGAAGTTTGATCGGAAGTTTTGCCACGATCATCGAAGCTCGCGATGGCGTCACAGGTCTACACATCAAAAACACCGGGAACTTTGTAAAGATACTTACTCATGCGATGCTGCACGATTCCCGCTTTACCTCGCAAATGACAAATGAATATGCAGAAATGGTAGCAGATGCAGCGCATTTACACGATATCGGAAAAATATCCATTCCCGATTCTATTTTACAGAAAAAGGGAAAACTTACCGAGGAAGAGTTTGCGATCATGAAATCACATCCGGTAGAGGGGGCACGCATTTTAGATGAAACTCTGAAAGGGGTCGAAAGCGACGAATATTTTCAAATTGCACATGACATGGCATTATACCATCATGAAAAATACGACGGAACCGGATATCCCGAAGGTTTATCCGGCGAATCCATTCCTCTTTCTGCCCGAATCATGGCTGTCGCTGATGTGTATGATGCCCTTCGTTCAAGCCGTCATTATAAGAAAGGTTTTACCCGTGAAAAATCCGTAGCAATCCTCAAAGAAAACCGGGGAACACATTTCGATCCGGATATCACAGACATTTTCCTTGATCATATTGATGAGATTGAAAATGTTTTTGAAGTTCACAAATAAATCATTTGTTATCCCCTCTGCAATGTGATATAATCATACATAATAAACACAACGGAAAAGGAATAGTGGTGCACATGGAGAAAATTAATCACGAGGAATTTATTACGGAAATGATACGATACGCCTCTTCCGCAGAGTCGCCGGACCGCATCATCAATCAAATTTTACAATATATCTGCCAAAATCTGCGTTCGGATCGTGCCTATATCTTCGAAGACAATTTAGACGGCACGTATTCAAACACTTATGAGTACTGCCGTGAAGGCGTTTCCGCAGAAATCGAAAATCTACAGAACGTTCCTTACGACGGCATGCTGGAAGCATGGTTCACAGAATACAAAAAGTCACACAATATTATCATCTATGACATGGAACAGTACCGCAGCATCAGCGAGGCCCTGTACCATATATTAAAACCGCAGGGAATCCAGACTCTCGTCACCGGACCGATTAAAATCAATGAAAAATACATCGGCTTTTACGGGGTCGACAACCCACCCACCGAATATATGGATAATATCTCCATTTTGATAAACATGATGGAATTTGTCATTTCCATGATGATCCGGCTTCGTGACTACTCCCATGAATTGGAGCAGAATGCCATTCACGACCAGCTCACCGGCTGCAAAAACCGCACCGCACTTGCCTGGGCTTATAACAATGATTTTGATGCTTCCCAGTCTGTCGGTATCGTTATGTGCGATCTCAATGGCCTGAAGCGGATGAATGATTCCAAAGGCCATCTTGCCGGTGACCAATACATCTGTGATGCTGCAAAAATCCTCTGCGACTGCTTTGGCAGTGAAAATGTCTACCGCATCGGTGGCGATGAATTTGCTGTTGTTTTGACAGGAATTTCCAAAAGCAATCTCCGGCATTGCTGTGAGCAGCTTCGTGACACGACCACTTCCAGTTCCGTCAGCCTTTCCTTTGGTGTCGAATTTGCTGAGCACCACGAGGTTCCTTTTGAAACCCTGCTCAAATATGCCGACGAAAAAATGTACGAAGACAAACGGCGTTATTACAAAATGTTAAAATAAGGTGATTGAGGAGGAGTAGGGGTAGTCTCCGCTCTCTAAAACGAAGACTGATATTTCTTTGGAGTTTTTCTCACCCGCACCAGCAGGAAATCCGGCTTATGAAATAAATCCTTGTAATCTGGATATTTCTCAAGTAATTCATCGTCCGGCAATGGTTCGATCATTTTTTCGACCGTAAATCCCGCCTCAATCAATGTATTGATTATCGTCGAAAATGTACGATGATATTTCTTCACATTGTCAACAAACCACACCGATTCTCTCTCGCCTTCCACACCATAATTTGCAAGGTTCAAATACAACTTCTCCCCGTTTTCGTCCCTCGTCCACCGATTTTCTCCGGAATGACACGTACACAACGGATTTTCCTGTGAGAAAATAAAGTTCCCGCCCGGCTCAAGCAGATCATATATATTTCTAACCACGCCCGAAAAGTCCTCCACATAATGAAACGCCAGTGAACTTACCACAACGTCAAAAGTTTCATTTAACTGTGAAATTTCTTCCATCGGCATATTCACATAGGTTATGCCGGAATCGCTGTGTTCTTTTCTCGCAACTTCTAACATTTTTTCAGAAATATCAATGCCTACTACCTTTTCCGCTCCTTGCCGGATGCACCGCATACAATGTTCTCCAAAACCGCACCCCAGATCGAGCACCCTTTTCCCTGTCAGATCCGGCATCATAGAAAACAAAGCAGGGATTTCAAATAAATTATTGGCATTTGCCTCGTTATCGCGGATCTTCTTATACCCTTCGAAAAATGTCTCATTATCATATATATTTTGTTTTGCCATTTTGCACCTCCAAAGTTCTGTGTTTTCCAGTTTCTGTAAAATAAGAAGAGTGGTTTAAATTATACCGTTTTGGTGCAGAAAAAGCAAGCGGAACTTGATGTATCCGGCTAAACCTTGTAAACGCCTTCCCTTTTTGTGGCCTTATCCTTTGATTTTCTTCCCAGACCACACAAATATCACTCTCGTTTTGACCCAGATTCCACTTTCGTCTATCAGAACCACAAAACAAAATTTCGCTTTATGGTTCTGATAGAAAAAATTTGTCTCCAAACCAAAATATTCTTTTTCTTATTTGACTTTCTCATAAGAAAATTTTCCTAAGCCACAATCTCCTCAAATTCTTATGGTCCAGAGAAATTTTTTCAATATTCAAGTCAAAAATGACGCCAAACACCAACAACCGGAGTTTCCTAAAACCAATCTGCTAATTTTCAATATGTTTCCACACCAATTAAATGTCAAAACGCAAAAAAGACCCAGAGGGTCTTTTTTATGCGGATAACAGGACTTGAACCTGCACGGGATTCCCCACTAGAACCTAAATCTAGCGCGTCTGCCAATTCCGCCATATCCGCAAGCAAACACAATTATAGCAAACCTACCACCATCGTGTCAATGCTTTTTACTCAATCTCCAAAAATCGTTTGATTTTTTTCATCTTTTCCTTCGTCATGCGGTAGCCATGCCAGTAGCATGCTTCCAGTTTCTGGATATTCCCCTCGAAGCTGTTAAGAAGATGATTCGGGCGGATAATCATGATTCTGCCTTCGCGTTCCCATTGCTCGCATTTTTTGATCAGTTCGTTGTAGCGGTCCGGGCGGCTGAGGATCAGGTCGCGCACTTTCGGGTATTTGCGGGCAAGAAGTCTGGCTCCCATTTTGTCATACTTGCCAAATTTCTTCACGTAGCCTTTCGGCTGGGTCAGTACCACAAGCAGTTTGTCACAGCCATCTTCCATCGCCTTTTCAACCGGGATAATGCTTGACAATCCGCCATCGTAATACTTCGTGCCATTCACATCGATTGCCGGGAAAAAGAGCGGAAGTGCGCAAGTCGCCCGCAGCATACTGTACTTTTCATCCATGTCCATTGCATTCAAAAACTCCGCTTCCCCCGTCTTTGCATTTGTTACACCAACTTTGCAGGTTCCTTCGTAAGAGAAAAATGTTTCCTTATCAAAAGGAACCAATTTGTCCGGAATCTCACCAAAGACAAAATCCAGTCCAAAAAGACTCTTCTGTTTGCGGTAATTTCCAGGTCCCATGTAACGTTTGTCATTGCGGTATTTTGTAATAATATCAAGATTTCTTCCCTTTTGTTTCGATATATAAGATACCCCGTCTGCGATGCCGGCAGAAACACCAATGCAATACGGCAGCATAATGTCTTCCGTAAGCAGTGCATCCATCACACCGGAACTAAATATCGGGCGAAATGTTCCGCCTTCCAAAACCAATCCATTCATAAGCCAAACCTCCATTTCCATACATTTAGATCCTAATAGTTACGTTTCAAACAAACCTTTTGCTACCTTGAGAGTACCACATTTTGCTTTGCATGTCAACACGAACATTGCAACATGTAGTTTTTAAAACCACTTCTCCGTCTCGTCGTCACTAAAGCAACCGAAACCCACCGAAATTTTGGCCATCCACCTCATAGTTCAACGATTTAGGATACCCTTCTCCTCACATCCGCAGTTCAAAAACAAAACAGGCCACATTTTCTCTACGTTCAGAGCAAATGCAGCCTGCTTAGCCTGTTGTATTTCTTCTATAATAATGAATTCTTGTTAATAATTTGCTTTCTTTCGCACGCACCCTCTTTCCGAATGCCTCTGTTTTTTCGCTTAGCAGTAGGAGTTAAAAAACATTCCGGTGTAAATCGACTGTGCGTAAGCATATCCCACGTCATTGCGGTGAAGATGGGCATAACTGTAAACCTTTTTGTCTACATACTCCATCGGATTCATACTCATGTAATCACACTTTTCCTTCAACTTTTGCAAAAAGTCACTTGGCACCGAGTCCATTCCATCCACTTTGCGGGAAAGAAATCCTGATTCGTCTACGGCAATTCCGTTGGAAATCAGTTCATCCGAGCACTCCTCAACCAATTTTCTCAGCTCGCATCCCGGACGAGATGGCTTATTCTTCAACTCACCATACTCATCACTGCGGCTCAATAACTTGTTGTAGAGCTGCAATGTCGTCTCAAGTGCCTCTCCCGGCTGATCCGAACCCAATGCAAGCGAAGCCGCTTCCCCTAATTCCATCGACGTCGACTTAACGTCAAGCGCATAATCACTTGTGTCTTTGGACAATGAAATCATCGCCAGCGGATTCGCATTGTTCAGTGCGACGATACTTTTGTATTTATTTTTCAATTCGCGGCGGTTGTGTACATTTGTCTTAGGATTCACTTTTGGAATAAAGCCGCCGGCATAGTAATTATAAGCCTCTACCATAGGACCATCCCCTTCTCTTTCCTTGCAATCCCAGTACTTCAATTCTAGTATACACTAATTTTTTCCATTCGGCAACGATATTATACAAAAATTTTATATAAATTCCCATCCTTTTTTGTTGATTTTTTGTTCATTATGCTTTAAAATAGAATTACTAACTTTGATATTTTTTTATCATAATAAATGAAAGGATGGTATTAGAAAAATGAGTAACATGCCAAAAATGAAAATTGGAATCGTTGCAGTAAGCCGTGACTGCTTCCCAGAGTCACTTTCTGTAAACAGAAGAAAAGCCCTTGTAGAGGCTTATGCAAAAAAATATGATGCAGCAGACATCTATGAATGTCCAATCTGTATCGTTGAGAGCGAAATTCACATGGTTCAGGCTTTGGAAGACATCAAAAAAGCCGGATGTAACGCACTTTGCGTATACCTTGGAAACTTCGGACCTGAAATTTCCGAGACACTTCTTGCAAAACATTTTGAAGGACCTAAGATGTTCGTTGCTGCAGCAGAGGAATCCGGAAACGGCTTGATGGACGGCCGTGGAGACGCTTACTGTGGTATGCTTAACGCTAGCTACAACTTAAAACTCCGCAATGTAAAAGCTTACATCCCTGAGTATCCGGTTGGAACTGCTGAGGATTGTGCAGACATGATCCATGAGTTCGTACCAATTGCTCGTGCCGTATATGCATTGAACAACTTGAAGATCATCAGTTTTGGACCACGTCCATTGAACTTCCTTGCTTGTAATGCACCAATCAAACCACTTTACAACCTTGGTGTAGAGATCGAAGAGAACTCCGAGCTTGACTTGTTCGAAGCATTCAACAAACATGAAGGTGACGCTCGTATTCCTGACGTTGTAAAAGAAATGGAAGCAGAGCTTGGCGCTGGTAATAAAAAACCTGAAATCCTTGCAAAACTTGCTCAGTATGAGTTGACACTGCTTGACTGGGTTGAAGATCACAAAGGATATCGTGAATTCGTAGCAATCGCCGGTAAATGCTGGCCTGCATTCCAGACACAGTTTGGTTTCGTACCTTGCTACGTAAACAGCCGTTTGACAGCAAAAGGTATTCCGGTATCTTGTGAAGTAGATATCTACGGTGCACTTTCCGAGTTCATCGGAACTGTTGTAAGTGAAGATACAGTAACTCTTCTCGACATCAACAACTCCGTACCTCAGGATCTGTACGACGAGGACATCAAAGGAAAATATGCAAACTACACATTGAAAGATACATTCATGGGATTCCACTGTGGAAATACAGCTGCAAGCAAGCTTTCCTTCTGCGAGATGAAATACCAGAAGATCATGGCTCGTTCTCTTCCTATCGAAGTTACAAACGGAACTCTCGAGGGAGACATCGTTCCTGGAGATATTACCTTCTTCCGTCTTCAGAGTACAGCAGATGCTAATCTTCGTGCTTACATTGCACACGGTGAAGTTCTTCCTGTTGCTACACGTAGTTTCGGTGCCATCGGTATCTTCGCTATTCCTGAGATGGGACGCTTCTATCGCCATGTATTGATCGAGAAGAACTTCCCTCATCATGGTGCTGTTGCATTCGGACACTTTGGAAAAGCATTGTACGAAGTATTCAAGTACATCGGTGTTGATGTAGATGAGATCGGATACAACCAGCCGGCAGGCGTTCGTTATCCTACAGAGAACCCATTTGCATAATTCATAATTGATATAATGTTATCAACAACTAGCGACCCGGCCACGAGTCGCTAGTACTGTTATTAAATTTAAAGTAAAGGAGACTATTTCATGTATTACATAGGTGTAGACCTTGGTACCTCTGCCGTAAAACTTCTTCTCATGGAAGCAGATGGTTCCATCAAAAATATCGTTTCAAAAGAATATCCACTTTCCTTCCCAAATCCGGGCTGGTCTGAGCAGAAACCGGAAGACTGGTGGAATGCTGTAGTTACCGGAATCAAGGAACTGACAGACGGCTTTGAAAAAGACAAAGTAGCCGGCATCAGCTTTGGTGGACAGATGCACGGACTTGTTATCCTCGACAGCGAGGACAATGTAATCCGCCCTGCTATTCTTTGGAACGACGGACGTACAACCAAAGAGACCAATTACTTAAATAACGTAATCGGAAAAGACAAATTGTCACAGTATACCGCAAACATCGCATTTGCCGGCTTTACTGCTCCAAAAATCCTTTGGGTAAAAGAAAATGAACCGGAAAACTTCAAAAAGATCGCTAAGATCATGCTTCCAAAAGACTATATCGCTTACAAGATGACAGGGGTTCACAGCTGTGATTACTCTGACGCTTCCGGTATGCTTTTGATGGATGTTAAGAACAAATGTTGGTCCAAGGAAATGATGGAAATCTGCGATGTCAAAGAAGAACAGCTTCCAAAACTTTATGAAAGTTTTGAAGTAACCGGAAATCTGACCGAATCTGCTGCTGCAGAACTTGGTCTTACCACAAATTGTAAAATTGCTGCCGGCGCCGGCGACAATGCTGCTGCCGCTGTCGGAACAGGAACAGTCGGCGATGGTGGATGTAACATTTCTCTCGGAACTTCCGGAACTATCTTCATTTCCAGCAAAGAATTTGGTGTAGATAAATTCAACGCCCTTCATTCTTTTGCACATGCTGACGGAAATTACCATTTGATGGGATGTATGTTGAGTGCCGCTTCCTGTAACAAATGGTGGATGGACGAGATCATCGGAACCAAGGATTATCCTGCTGAGCAGAAACCGATCACCGATGACAAACTCGGTGAAAACAATGTATACTATCTTCCATACCTGATGGGTGAACGTTCTCCTCACAACAATCCGGATGCACGTGCTCTCTTCATCGGTATGTCCATGGATACGACAAGAGCTGATATGACACAGGCTGTTCTGGAAGGTGTTGCCTTTGCGATCCGTGATTCTTTCGAAGTAGCAAGAGATCTCGGAATCAATATCACAGAAACTAAAATCTGTGGTGGTGGAGCAAAGAGCCCACTCTGGAGAAAGATTGTAGCTAACGTTCTGAACATTAAAGTAAATATCATCGAAAGCGAAGAAGGCCCTGGTCTCGGCGGTGCAATGCTCGCTGCTGTCGCTTGTGGTGAATATGCTTCCGTAGAAGAAGCTGCAGCAAAGATCGTAAAAGTAATCGACTCGGTAGAGCCGGATGCTGCTTTGGCAGAAAAATACGACAAGAAATATGCAAAATTCAAACAAATCTATCCAACTGTGAAAGATTTGTATGACACATTAAAAGCGTAACTTATACATTAGTAAGAAAATCACTCCCTTTTCCCGGTTGAATGGGGAGTGGTTCTCTTTCTTAACACATATCAGGAAGGTATGTCTATGAAAAAGTTGAAAAAAGCCGCTGTACTCACATTGATTGCATCATTGGTACTCAGCATCTCAGCACAGGGAAATAAGACCACGATTACGGCAAAGAAATCACCGGCAAATGTACGCACTGTAAAATTTAAGGGAACAGGAAAACGATTAAAACTCCAGAAGGGGGAAAAATACCAATTAAAACCGGTCGTTGCTGTTACTCCAAACAAAAAGAAATATCGGACGGTAACGTATACAACTTCGAACAGAAAAGTAGTATCTGTTTCAAAAAAAGGGCTTCTGAAGGGACTAAAAAAAGGAACTGCCACAATCCGCGCAGTGTCCAAGGTAAATCCAAAGAAAAAAGCAAGCATCCGTGTTATCGTAACTCAAGATGTGCTGGTTCGAAAGATTGTCCTCAACCGCACCAAACTTACCGTTTGTGAATCGGAAGAAGACGATATTACCCTTACAGTCAAACAAATTTTACCAAAAAACGCCAAAAACAAAGATGTGACCTGGGAAAGCGATGATGAGGATGTTGTCGATGTCGATGACGATGGAGAACTTTCCATTGGCGATCCGGGCACCGCAACCATCTACGTAACCGCTGACGACGAAGGTGGCGCGTATGCTACATGCGACGTAACCGTCACAGAAGATACTTCTTTGTCTGACCATGATGACGACGATGACAATGATGACGACGATAATGACTAGTAATCTAGAAGCAAAAGGGGAACTTGAAAATGTCAAATAAATACAAACGAAAACTTCAAAAAAGAGAAACCAAGCTGTGGCAGGATATCATCCTGCTGTTGCCGGTTTTGTTTGGACTGTGTATCGTACCCATGATCGTACTTACACATGATTTTACAATTGATTTTTCACAGTTTGACTGGTTTAACAATTCTGCTTTAACCGGCCAGATTGATTCATTTGGTCATGCAAAAGAGGTTGCTATCGTAATCGCCGGCATCGCTGCCATCCTCTTCTTTTGTTACTATTATTGGAAACAAACGAGCAAATACAAATTTCAACCAAAAACTCTTCTTTCCACGATTGACAAACGAATTGCCATCCTCCTCGGGATTCACCTTGTAATGATCATCATTTCTTCCCTTACAAGTAAATATTCCGATCTGGTATACAACGGTGGTGGCTATAGTCAATGGCAGACCATGTGGGTGCTTTTAGCATATGGAATATTGTTTTTCTTTGCCTACTATTTCATTTCTTCCGAGCGCAAAGTGTATATCCTTTTTTATGGATTAATGATTCACCTTGCCCTGATGGCTTATCTCGGCTTTATGCAATCCATCGGAAAGAACCCACTTTTGTGGGACTGGGTACAAAAGGCAATTACCAAATATAGCAAAGTAACCGGAATCAGTTTCAGTAATGAAATGTCCGATGTCATTTTGACCTTTCCGAACCCGAACTACTGCGGAACCTTTGTTTCCTTGATGCTTCCGATCGTTGTGGCTTTTGTCTTTGTGAAAGTTTCTGAAAAATTGTGGCTCAACATTTTATGTAAATTAGCAGGAATCGCCATGGTGGCTGCTTTTATCAAAACATTGATTGGCTCCGGTTCTTCAGCAGCCGGATTTGCCATGATCGGGGTAGCAGTTATCGCCATCTTCTTTATCGTGACAGGATTTTTTGAAAAAATAGATTTGAGTGCCAGCGAAATGAAAGAGGACGAAATCAAAACAATCCATCACAAGCAACGTAGAAATGCCATCATTACGATTGTAAGTGCAGTTGTCATTGTGGCTGCTGTCATTATCGGTGCTTTCCAGACATCATATGTGCAAAAAACATTGGTAAAGATTTCCAAAGGTACAGTTGATGCCAGAAATCTGGTTTCTATCATTAACGAAAGCGCTGACCGAATGCAGGTAAATTTCCGTAACGGAGAAAGTTTTGAATTGGATGTAGCAATCGATTCTTCAAATAAAATCACATTCAAAATTACGGACACCGCAAACAAAGACATTCCATTGAAATGGGATAGTTCGAAAGAAATGTACAATCCACAGGACAAACGTTTCAGCATGCTTTCCTTCGAACCAAAGCGTTATGCTTTGGATTCCGGAATCAAAGATGCGTTTACCTTGTACGATACTCCAAATAATATTTCCTTTACCTTTGTGTATGACGATTCTTCTTCCGAATGGAAATATTATACACCATATGGAAAAATGATCAAGCTGCACGCAGTAGAACGTTTTGGATTCCAAAACTCCGAAAATATGGCAAGCCGACGTGGATACATCTGGTCACGAAGTATTCCATTGATGAAGACGTACTGGTTCAAGGGAATCGGGCCAAACTGCTTTATTATAGCCTTTCCAAATGACGACTTTGTCGGTTCCAAACGTATCGGAAATAAGACATTGTTGGTAGATAAACCGCATAACACTTTTTTGCAGACATACATTCAAACCGGAGGAATTTCAGCGATTGCTTATCTTCTGCTTTGGATATTGTACATTGCCCAGTGTTGTCGCCTATTTTGGAGAACAAAACTTTCGACCAATATGCACAAGATTGCTTTCGGTATCTTTATCGGCTCCATTTCTTACTGGATTGTCAGCCAGACAAACGATGCTGTCGTAGGAGTTCAATCCTCGTATTGGATTCTGCTTGGGCTTGGCTTTGCCATCAATCGACTGTTAAAACAAAAACAACTTGCAAAATAAATGCCAAAAAAGAGGTGCGTTTCCTTTTAGTGGGAAGCACACCTCTTCATTTTATCTCAAAAATACAAGTGGATTTACGGTCTCATCTTTCTGTTTAACCTGATAATACAGATTTGCTCCTTCTACGGAATAGTACTTGGTCGGTTTTGCAATCTTTCCGATCACCTGTCCTTCTGATACAGAATCTCCTTCCTCCACTGTCACGTCTTTCAATTGTCCGTATATGACCTGAAAATCATCTCCGATTGCAACCGTTACCGTTTTTCCTGTCTCATCACTCTTATTGATCGACTTGACGATACCTGCCGCACTTGCTTTTACACTCTCGCCGACTTCACTTCCAATGATCATCGCGGGATTCGTCTTATACTGGGATAACGTAGGAAAAAACACTACTTTATCCGCACTGTATTCTATCAAAACATCCCCTTCAACAGGCCATAAAAGCCCGGTTTCCTGATCAAAATGAAGTTTGTCTTCCGCACTTACTTTCTTCATCGTCTCTTTTTTCCTTGGCTTTTCTTCCTTCACTTCTGACTTGACATTTTTCGAAGAAGCTTCTTTTGTAGACTTCTCTTCTGCCTTTGGAGCCGGTTCCACAGTCGCCACTGCTGGAGTTGGTACGACTAACTCCGTCTCCTCTGCAATTGGCACATTTTCTTCCTTCTGCTCGGGTTTGGCAAACAGATTCATGCAGATTGCACCCACGACCGCAATACAAACGATTCCACTCAAAAGTGATATATAAAAACCTTTTTCTTTCTTCATCATTCTTCACCTCGATTCTAGATTTGCACTTTCGATGCTATCTATATTTTTTCCTGAATCTCGGCGAATATACATTTTTTAAGGCAAATATTTTTTTAACCAGCGGTAAAAACGAATCATCAATAAACTGATTCCCGCTGTCAAAACAGCACAGACCAATAAATACACGACCGCATTAACTTTTCCCAATGAATCCTTCAGTAAGATCATCGGAATTCTCTGATATATGTAAAATGAAAACAAATTTTGTCCAATGTACGTATAAACACGGTTTGATGCACGAAACTTCATCGTTAAAAGCACCACAACGATGGCAAAAGTTACACTTATAATTTCAAAATACATCTTATGTTCTGCCCTCATTGAATAGAAAAGCGCAAAAATCGCAACGGCAAAAACAAGTGATGCCACATAGCGCAAATAACGTTTCCCACCGGCGAGCCATTTTTCAAAAGTTTCACGCCCCAGTGCAAAAAACATGCCGGCGCTGTAGCACAATATCGTGTCATACCACCATCCGCCTTTTCCCTCATGCCGCATCCATAAAATGTAAATCCCACTTAAAAATACAATTCCAAAAACGGCAAACCACAACGGCATTTTGCGAAACCATCTTGTCTCCCGGATGCGAAATACGATATACGTCACCACATACAGATACAAAATGGCAAACACATACCAGTTGCTGTTTCCCAGGCTTTCCCATGCAATAAACCCTTTTATCGCATAACGAAATGTCGGAGTTTGATTCGTCGCACAACTAACAAACAGATAAATCAGTGCCGCAATCTCAAAATTCACAAAAAAAGGAAGAAGCCTGCGTTTCGGAAATGAAGAAATATAGTCTTTCTTATGACGAAGAGATTCCATAACTCCATATCCGGAATAGAACAAAAACATCGCAACGATCAGTTGTCCCAATGCTCGATTCACTTCAATGTACATAATATCAAGTGGTCCATAAATGCTCCACGACATATATTGAATTAAATGCGTCATAAATACTGTCGTCAGGAAGTAACCATTGACGGATGCTGTCATCTCACGTGAACAGTATCCTGATTTTTGGGAAACCGGCTGACTAAATGCCCATTTCCCCTTTGTTCCAATTCCCAATGCAGACAGCACCAAAAACAGAAAACACAGTCCAAAAATTAAAATCATTTTTTCTCACCTAGAATCTTTTTCCTATAAAAAGAGGATCCTTTCGAGAGTTCCTGCTGCACTTTAGCATCCCCATATTTTTCCAAAATTGTCTCTTTGTCCGAAAAGAGATTCGTACCAAGTCCAATGCGGTCTCCCTCTATCTGTACTCCCATCGCCGCCAGTGTCGTCGGATACAGATCCATCGGATAATACTTGCGGTCTTTTTCACGAACCGGTTTTACCGCCGGATTCAAGATACAGGAATACACACGCCGTGGCACACTTCCATCATACTGCGCCCGGATATAGTTATTATCCATCGTACAGTGATCGCCGGAAATGACAATCGTTGTATCTTTATAAAAATCCTGCGCCTTGATCCAATCAATAAACTCCTTTACGCGCTTTGATGAACACGAGAGCACATTGTCATAGTTATTTTCAAAATCCTGGTGGCAGTCCTCACAGGCATACCCTCCGATGTGGTGTGTATCCACCGTAAGCATCGTAAAATTAAAGGGCTTATCCCCCTTTGCCAATTTTGTTATCTCTTCTTTGGCAAAAGCAAACAGCTTTTTATCCTCAAATCCCCACCATTCATAGTAATCTTTAGGAATCTTTCCCTGTTCTTTCGCATAAGGATAATCATAGACGAAATAGTCGCCGTGCTGCTCAAAATACATCTTCCGTCCACCAAAAGTCAGATCTGAACCAACCATGATCTCCTGCGCATATCCCTCTTTTTTGAGAACATCTCCCATCGATACCGCTCCCGGCATAAACGTATTTTTCTCGTTTTGATAATTTTTTCCACCAAGTGGAATCATAACCGGGTATGCACATGTCTGAGATACCATTGCGCCCGTTGTCCATGATGCCCCCCTCGACGGTGTTGTGCCACCGATTTTTTCATCACCTGAAAAATTTACCCCTTCTTTTGCCAGTGCCGTCAACTCCGGGATTCGATTTTGTTCCATCGCTCCGCCTTCTTCTTTGGAGGAAAATGTACTTTCCATGGATTCCAAAAAAAGGTAGATCAAATTTCTCTTTTTCTCCGGAAAATGCAGCATTTCCGGTGTCAACTGCACTGCTTCTTCTTCCATAAAGCCGGATTCTTTCCGCTGTGCGATCAGACATCCAAAAGTATCAAACGACTGTAAAATGCTTCCTATCGCCACCAACAGAAGAACCACTGCCGCCACAAAAAGCGCTGTACCGGCTGACGGTGAAATCTTTATATAACAGACTACACTTATCAAAACAGACAGGCATACGCCAATCCCCATACGAATTCCATACGTACGAAAATAATCCAAAATCATTTCATTGCTCGTTCCCTTCATAGGAACCTTCAGATGAAATACAATTTCTTCCCACGATAATCCGTTAAAATTCTTCTTTAAAAATAAGTAAACGGTGTACAAAATTACTGCTATGATAAGGATCACGGCAGATAATACTGCTTTAAGCATGTTTCGTCATCTCACTTCCGAGCCTTTTAATACAAAATCTTTCCGTCTGCCACCTGGCGCAGGTGTTTTCCATAACTGGATTTTCCGTATACTTCTGCTGATTTGAGAAGTGTCTCTTTGTCAATCCATCCATTGTGATAAGCAATTTCTTCGACCGCCGAAAGCATGATTCCCTGGCGGTTTTCGATTACCCGCACAAATTCACCGGCATCCGCAAGGGCATCCATTGTGCCGGTATCCAGCCACGCATACCCTCTTCCGAGTGTCACGACATCCAGACTTCCCTCTTCCAGATACAATTTATTCAAATCTGTAATTTCCAATTCACCGCGAGCAGATGGTTTTACCTTTTTCGCAAAGTCTACCACGCGGTTGTCATAAAAATACAGACCGGTTACACAATAATTTGATTTTGGATGCTCCGGCTTTTCCTCGATCGAAATCGCCCGTCCGTTTTCATCAAACTCTACAATACCAAATCTCTGTGGGTCATCGACATAATAACCAAATACTGTCGCACGGTCTGTTTTATCTGCTGCCATCTGCAGATGTTTTTTCAGGCCGCTTCCATAGAAAATATTGTCACCGAGTACCATGGCGCACGAATCACCATCGATAAATTCTTCACCGATCAAAAATGCCTGTGCCAGTCCGTCCGGGCTTGGCTGCACCTTGTACTGTAAGTGAATTCCAAAACTGGAACCATCCCCAAGAAGCCGTTCAAAATTTGGCAGATCCGTCGGGGTCGATATGATCAAAATATCGCGGATTCCCGCCAACATCAACGTAGAAAGCGGGTAATATATCATCGGTTTATCATAAACCGGAAGCAGCTGCTTTGAGGTTACTTTGGTCAATGGATACAATCTTGTGCCGGAACCTCCGGCAAGTATAATTCCTTTCATAATGGGACCTCCCTTGCAATTTAAATAATAGTTTAATTGTACCAAGTCGCTAGCGCGACGGCTAGCCCGGTTACAATAAATTTTCCACTACTTTAAAAATAAGAGTAGCAGTTTTTGTGTTTATGCAGTATTGTTAAGTTACGAAGCCAAACAAATTCACAAACAAAAAAACTACCATGAGTAGTATAACATTTATTTTTGAACTTAACAATCACATTTTTAAATTTTTTATCCGTCCGCCTCCACAAATGATCCATCTTTTAGTTTGGTCGGATATTTTCAAACAGAACTCCATCACCTGATGAAGTGTTTATTGCAAAAAAGAAAAACAACCCAAATGATATCCACATACCATTTGGGTTGTCTGTATTCTATCAGGTAGAATTTCTTATAAGAATTTCAAATTATTTGCTTGCTTTAAAGTTCTTTGCTGCGTCGATAACGGCATCAAAGGCAGGTTTCTTGTCTGCGATGTCAGTACCAAAGAGCAATGGAGAATAGTCGGCTCTCCAGGATGTATTGTCTGTCAATCCCCAGATAACTACTGCAGTGATGTTAGCACCTTTGGCTTTTTCTTCAAGAATCGCATTCATGATCTGACCATATGCTTTCGCACCGGCTTCATAAATAGCCTGCTTTTCTTCTGCTGTCGTATTACTGTCAATCTTACCGTTGTTTGTGATATCAAGCTCAGTGATCTGAATCTCATAACCCTGTGCTGCAAATTTTTCAATTGCTTCTTTGTAGTTATCAACAGATCCGAGTTCATCATTCAAATGGCTCTGCATACCGATTCCGGCACAGATTTTTCCAACTTTGTTCACATCATCAACTTTATTGATGTTGTTGATCAATTCGATGATCTGAGCGGTTGTCTCAGGATCATATGTGTTGTAATCATTGTAGATCAGAGAGATGTCTGTACGGTCGCAAAGCTGAAGCACATCGTAAGCCCATACAAATGCTTTCTTTACATATTCGCAGTCTGTCTTCATCTCAGTACCGAAGGAGTATTTCCACCAGTTCTCGCTTCCTACCTGGGCGCCTTCGTTGCTCATATGTGTATACTCGTTTACTACATCAAATGCATAAATAACATCTGCGTACTGGCTTGTCAAATAATACTGATATGCTGTACGAATAAACATTTCTTCACGAGCAAGGATAACATTCTTATCTGTTACCAATTTGCCATCCGGATTAAATCCTTCACAGAAAAATGCTTTTGGCATCTGCTGGTGCCACATAGGCATATGAACACGTACTTTAAGACCATTCTCTTTGCAGATTTTCAATACTTTATCTACAACGTCCATCGTAAGTTTCGGAACGATCACGTTACCATCTTTATCCTTATTCTCAGCATAGTCGCCATAGTTTGCAGGAAGGATATATCCGGATTCACTTGCAAGCAATGTCTCACTATTGCTGATCATAGCATCTGCTTTCATCTCATTTCCAAGTGTAATACTGTTGAAATGATGCTTTACAAAATTCAATGTATTCTCATTCAAAAGATCCGAATACGTAAGTGCAGTTCCCATCGTACCGATATACGGTGCATAAGTATCTTTGATACTGGCAAGTGTCAGATCCGGTTCTGCCGGAGCGGAAGTTCTTGTCAATGTGAAATCGTCTACCACGATATCATATTTTCCACCACCGTTTGTCTCAAAGTAGATTATGTAGCTATAGAATGTCGCCGGAGCTACAAAAGAAATGGTAAAGTGTCTCCACTCATCTGCAGAAAGCATATAATCTTTATCTGCCGGATAGTTTTCAAACTCTTCTTCCGCGCCACTGGTTACTTTCTTTGCACCGGAAAAACGCATTTTTACTTCTTCGCCATCAAGATCTTCGGATTCATCGCTGGAAATCTTAGCCCAGAACTCTGCGGTGTAGGTAGCACCCAATGTACCAACGGCAGAAAGGTCAAATCCTGCGCCATTCCATGCATGATACAAGCCGTCTTCACCTTTATCACGGAAGATTCGCATAGACTTCTTACCGGTACTTCCCGGACGAGTTTCATCAGACGTTTCAAGTTTGCAAACATGATCAGTTGCACAACGAGCAAACCAATCATCTGAACCATTTTCAAAATCAAATGTTTTTTCGATCAAAGGCTCACCACTCGGACGTGCTTCCTGATTGCTATCTGCCAACCCCGGACGTTTCGTCGGTTTCGGATCAACCGTCGGTGTAGCTGCTGGCGCTGTCGTTGGAGCCTTAGTAACAGCTGCCGTCGGTGCTGTCGTTGGAGCCGTCGTTGGAGCAGGTGTTACTGTTACCTTTGCCGCTTTCTTTACTTTTACTTTTACGGTCAATTTTGTTGTCTTTTTACCAACTTTTACCTTTGCAGTTACTTTTGCAGATCCTGCTTTAATACCTTTAATCGTAAAAGCGGTTTTTCCGTTTTTCTTTACGGTCACAATTTTTTTCTTGTTCGTACTAACCGTCAATTTCTTTACTTTTTTTGCTTTTACATTTTTAATCTTAACCTTTTTCGATTTACCCGCTGTCACAGTTACTTTTTTTGTGCTAAGTGCAGGTTTCTTTGCGGCATCTGCATTTGGTGCAGAAACCCCGGCCATGGAAACCACAAGAGTAACAGCAAGTGTTTTTGCTAAAATACTTTTGATGTTTTTTCTCATGCTTTAATACCTCCATTTTGTAAATTACCTTTGTTTTAAAAAAGGTGCACATCTTATGGAAAGATGCACACCTTTGAAATTCAATAATTAAATCAATAATTATTTTTTAACAAGTACGATAGATGCAATAGTGAAATCATTCTTTGCAAAATCAAGATCGCCCTCTTCGTTCAATACTGCATCGCTAGCGATACCGGTTGCTGCGTTTGGTGCTACGGTAATGAATCCACCTTTTGAAGTAAAGGTTTTTCCAGTAAGATCGATAGTACCAACTTCCGGACCTCTTACAGCAACGCCGCCGTCATCTGAACGTTTGGATGCACTTCCGCCATAGCATGGATATGCATTTGCTACTGCGTTATTCCACCATTCACCGGTTTTTGTCTCGCTTCCTTCAAATACAGAAATTGTCATCTGCTGAGGAGCATTAGCGAATACAACCTTAATGGCTGAATAATCATTCAAATCAATTTCTTCACCAAGTTTGAACCATACACGGTTATTTTTACCGCTCAAGTTCAATTTGATATTACCATCCTCTAATTCAGTGATATCGTTATCAGAGAATGCAGCATCGTATGAAGTTTTAACATTGACTTTTTCACCAGCTACGTCTGGAATAGGTGCAGGTGTCTCTGGATTCTTTGTCTCTGTATTTGCAGTATCTACATTTGGAGTCTCTGATCCAGATGTCTCTGAACCTGCACCACCATTGTTTACGAATTTGATTCCGTAAATAGTAGCTGTTCTTTCAGAAAATTCCTTATCATTACCATCTTTATCAGATTTCAATGTAAGACCAACTGCAACTGCTTTTTTAACCTTTATTTTACTACCAAAAATCTTCTCAAGGTTATAAGTAATTGTCTTAGAACCGTCAGCGTTTTCTACTGTCTTAGAAGCAGCACCCCAGCTATCGTTCTTATCATAGAAACTTTCAGCATCTAAAGAACCGCCCCAAGTCATGAACTTAATCTCAGCGTCTGTCTTGATTGTAAGTTCAAGATCAGTATAAGCAGAAAGATCTACTTTACCTTTTTTAGCTGCATCGATGTACCAAGCGATACCATTGTTGTAGCAGTCGCCTTTAGCCGCCCATGGCTGGCTGCTGTAATTTATAGTATCATCTGTGTTAAAGATTGGTGTACCATATTCACCTCCAAGAGTCCACTCTGTAGCAGCTTCTTCACGAAGGTTCAACTCAGGCATCTGTTTTGCAGGAGATATTGGTTTAGGTGGCTGTGTAGGTGCTGTAGGTGCCGGTGTAGCAGATGGTGTACCAGATGGTTTAACAGGTGGTTTAACAGGTGGTTTAACAGGTGGTTTAGCAGATGGTGTAGTTGCCGGTTTTGTACTTGCACTTGCTGCCGGTGTTGCACTTGCGCTAGCTGCTGGTGCAGCGGTAGGTGCTGTTGTAGGAACTACTTTCTTAGCCTTTGTTACTTTCACTTTCAAAGTAAGTTTTGTTGTCTTCTTGCCAACTTTTACTTTTACAGTTACTTTTGTGGATTTTCCTGCTTTCTTACCTGTTACTTTGAATGCAGTTTTTCCGGCTTTCTTTACAGTAGCGATCTTTTTGTTTTTGCTCTTTACTGTAAGTTTTTTCACCTTTTTAGCTTTTACGTTTTTAATAGTTACTTTTTGGGTTGCTCCTTTAGCTACGGAGATGGATTTGCTTGAAAGTTTGATCTTCTTAGCTGCGTCTGCATCTGTAGAAGCAACGCCAACCATAGATACGGTCAAAGCAACTGCCATAACTTTTGCTAAAGTTCTTTTGAAATTCTTTTTCAAAACTCTTACCTCCATTTTTATTTATTTAATAATATCCCCCGAGGTTCCCCCACCCTGTCTGGGTGGTAGAGAGGACTTGACCGGCGCCAGGTATTACACCGGTATCGTCCTCAAAACCAAGGATTATTATTACAGAATTATTTTGCAGCCTCTTCTGCTTTTGCTGTTTTCTTCGTCACAAACTTGATGGAGTAGATATAGTAATGGAATTCTGCTGTGATATTTCCATCATCATCTGTCTCATCCCATTCTGCCAATGGCTTGTTTGTTCCGAGAGATACATAGCCTGTGTTAGAGTAGTCATTCTGCATATTATCTTCAATATCAATCTCACAAGGTTCTACGCCTCTTGGTCCGATGGAAGTTCCCTTAGGAATCACACCATCTTTAATATTTGTATTTCCATCGATATAGGTTGCTTTGTCGATTTCCGGATATTTCTTCAAGAAATCTTCTACTTTAACATCTTCACGCTGTGGACGATATGGATGAGCTCCCTCAAAGAACGGATAACTGCTTACGGATGATTTCTTATACCATTCACTGTCATTTTTCGTATCATGTGTAAATCCGGCATCCCAAGTATCGAAGTTCATCTGTCCCCATGTATTTCCGGTAATAACAATTCTCTCATACTGAGAAAGATCGATGTTTTCCGGAAGTTTGAAGAAGTTACGTAAGTTATTCTTTGTAAATCTCATATCCATAACTTCTACCATTTCTTTGTTCTCACCGGAACCGGATTCAACCAAAGCAGTTTCGACTTCAGCGTCTGACCAGTCTTTTACAAGCATACCGGCAAGTTCTTTACCGGAAATTGTAATATCCTGAGCCTCTGCTGCTTTGTATACAGTAAGTTCAATACTCTTGCTGAGTGCCGCATTGTATTTTGAAGTAGCGGTTACTGTTACTTTTGCTTCTGACTGTCCTGCCGGGAATGCAAAGTCATCTGCTACAGATACTTTACCACTTGCATTTACAGTTACCTTATCGTTTGTTGTAGTCCATGTAAGACCTTTCTTAGTTGTGTTTGCCGGTGTGTAAGTTGTGTAAATCTGAACATTACCGCCGTTAGCAACACGACCGGTTGTTACATCTTTACTTTCCTCAAGAGAAATCTTGAAGTCTGTTACCGGAATATCTTCCTCGATCAAACTCAAGTTATCGATATACCATGTAGTGTGCATTTTGTTTGTAGCATCTGTTGGATTTCCCTGGTAAGTAGTACCCCATACAAGGTCGAATTTTGTCTGATTTACCAAAGTAGCATCCAAATCATTGATGTAAGTTGTATCAAAGTTTACAGAACGGTTAGCAAATCCTACTTTTCCGTCTGCTTCCTTCTCTTTGAATCCTGTTGTACAAGAATTTTTTGCATAATGCGTGTTTGCTTCGGCCGGTTTCCATGTGTTATCATCATAGCCTGGGAAGTATGCACCATTTTCTTTGGATTCGTTACCATTGAAAAGTTTTACACCATAATCTGCTTTTGTACCGGTTCCCATAGGGTTGTTGAGACCGAAACGAAGTGTGGTGTCTTCATCAGCAGCACCTGCTGCTACTTTTTCGCCCTTGTTATTAACATGAGCAGAAGCGGATTTATTTGCATCAGCGGCGAACTTATCTTTTTTGTTCATTTTGCCATACTGATCCAAATATACATAAATTGTTTTGTAAGTAACATCACTGGATGTAGATACTACACGAAGATCAGCAGAAGCACCGCTAAAGCTTCCCATTGTTTTTCCGGTTGTATCTTTCAATTTAGAAAGATCAATGTTAAAGATAGGAGCAAAGTCATATGCTGCTTCTGTACCATTCAAATCAACTTCCAAACATTTGTTAGAAGCATTTTCCGGATCCTGTACTACTTTCATCGTACCGGAGTTCTTGTCTGCGGAAGTGTATTTCCACTCTGTTCCTACAGGATAGCTTTCGAAGTCTTCTACGAGTGTTTTCTTTCTCGTATCCGGTGTAGCTGTCGGAGCCGGTGTCTTATCGCTCTTAAACTTAACAACATTTACTTTTACAACAGCTTTTTTACCACTTCCGTCAGTAGCCCGTGCAATGACATTGGCTTTACCAACTTTACGAGCGATAACGGTTGCTTTCGTACCATTTCCTACTACTTTGAGGATCGATCCTTTGTTTGTGGACCATTTCAAAGATTTACGTGTTGCTTTTTTCGGAGAAACGGAAGCTTTGATCACCATGTTACGACCGTTCATAATGGTAAAAGTGTTCTTTACGGCTTTCAGTTTGTCCGTATATTTAGGATAAACTTTCGTTTTCTGTCCATTCTTTTCTACAATCTTGTAGTTAGCACTTGACCATGTCGAAGTTGCGTTCTTGGAGATAGCAACTTTCTTTACAGGAGTACCAATCTTGACTTTGATCGTAGCTTTTTTCTTTGCATTCTGCTTGGATGTTACTGTAATCTTTGCAGAACCTTTGCTCTTGCGTGCCTTAACAACACCTTTTGAGCTTACGCTTACGATAGAAGCTTTGCTTGATTTGTATGTAACCTTTTTGCTTGCTTTTTTAGGTGTCACAGAAACCTTCAGTTTCTTTGACTGTCCTTTTTTCAGCACAAGAATTCCTGATCCGCCAACTTTGACCCCGATGGTGACTTTTTTCACTTTTTTAGCCGCCTGAGAATCAACGGAAGATACAGTCAAAGATGTGATTACCATCGCGAATACGAGCATCGCTGTCACAAATCTTCTGAAATACTTGGCTGACTGTGTACCGATTTGTCTCATCGTAATACCTCCTAAATTGTTTTGTGTTTCATTGCAGAAAAACTCCAATACATCCGCAATGATATTTAAGTCGATTATAACACTACTAGGCATAATATGCAAGAGTGTTTTTGAATTTTGTAAAAAATATAACCAAAAATTTTTCTTGTTTTTTTTACATTTTGTTCATATCTTACATATTTTTGCCCGACAGAAAGTCAGATGCATCTAAACTCTTCTATTTTTTTTAATATATAAAATATTTTTGTCAGCATTATGACGAATTTTATTCTTTTTTCTTGACGTTGGGATAGGATTGGATATAAAATCAGAATATACCATTTTACCAAAGGAGTTTTTACTTATGGACAATTCATTATTGAAAGCCATCCACGATACATTTTCCCTGGAATCCAAGGACATAAACCTGTATGCGCCTTTGACGCTCGCTTATATCGGGGACGCTGTTTTTGAGATCATTATAAGGACCTTGATCGTAGAAGAAAAATCCGGAACCGTAAAAAAATTGCACCTTCGTTCCAGTAAACTTGTGAATGCCAAGGCGCAGGCAGATCTTCTGGCCGCCATCGAGGACCATTTGACAGAAGAAGAGCTTTCCTATTATAAAAGGGGACGCAATGCCAAACCGCATTCGGTCGCCAAAAATGCCAATCTTCATGATTATCACACCGCAACCGGTTTTGAAGCATTGATCGGATACCTCTATCTCTCCGGTCAAATGACACGCGCCCTGAAACTCGTCCACCTGGGATTGGAGTCTATAAAAGAGTCATAATCAGATGCATGATCGGTGCCACGCCGAAAAATCCCGGGAATAACAGGATTGCGCCGACAAATATGCCGATTACCGTAAGGCAGAGTGCAAATCGTACTCTGCTCATCGGGATACAAACTGCCACAAGCACTCCAAAACTTACAATTCCTCCCATGATCAGATGCATCGTCGATAAAATCAATTCTGATAACGAAAACCATTCTCCCACCAATGTAATCGCAACCAGACTTCCCACCATACAAATTGCCGCCGGCAAGGAAACACGCAGGACATTTCGCAGGAACCCCTTCGGTATCGTCTCTTCATGATGTTCCAAAGCAAGTACAAAACTCGGAATTCCGATGGCTGTCCCTCCGATCAGACTGAGCTGGATCGGAATAAACGGGTAGGATTTTCTCAATATAATATAAATAATACACAAAAGGATGGAATATATCGTTTTCGTAAGATACAATGTGCTTACACGCTCAATGTTGGAAATGATTGTTCGTCCTTCCCCCACGATCTGTTTCATTGAGGCAAAATCGGAATCCAGCAGCACGATATGCGCAATCTGCTTTGCCGCATCACTCCCCGTCGCCATAGCGATACCACAATCCGCATCTTTCAGGGCCAGAACATCATTCACGCCATCGCCAACCATTCCGGTCACATTGCCCTCTGCTTCCAGCGCTTTTACGATTGCCTGCTTTTTCTCCGGGCTCACGCGCCCAAACACTGTATATTTTCCAATGAGCTTCTGCAGTTCTTCTTGCTCTTCCGGGAGTTCTCTGGCGTCAATATAATGTTTCGCTTCCGGCAGTCCTGCACGCACACCCACGACGGAAACCGTCAATGGATTGTCACCGGACAAAATCTTGATCTGAACATTTTTATCGCGGAAAAAGGCAAATGTCTCTGCTGCATCTGCTTTGATGATATCAGACAAAACGACAAATCCCACTTCTTTTTTATCGTGTGTTAAAAGGAGGACACGCATTCCCTCTGCCTCGTACACTTCTGCGCGGGCAAGGATCTTTCCATTTTCTGTCAGATATTCTGGGGCACCCAGTCGATAATCCCCTTTTCCCGCAATCGTTACACGCATATGCTTGCGGCTGGAACTAAATGGCACCTTTTCGGTAACTGCTGCCCCTTTTGTCTCGGGAAAATATCTCCGCAGTGCATCGGTTGTCGCATTGGTTTCTTCGAACGCATAGGCAAGAATGCCCAAAATTTCTTTCATATCTTTTTCTTCGGACAACGGCACAAGTTCTTCCACCTGCAGATCTCCTGTCGTGATGGTCCCCGTCTTATCGAGGCATAAAACATCCACTCTCGCAAGCGCTTCGATGGCTTCCATTTCCTGCACCAATGCATTTTTCTTTGCCAGACGGCCCACGCCGAGAATAAACGAAATACTGGTAAGAAGGACAAGGCCTTCCGGAATCATTCCGATCACACCGGCTACCATATTTACGATAGAATCGGATAACGTATTGCCGGCGGAGTAGCGCTGAATAAAAAAGAGAAGCAGACCGATCGGAATGAGCGCATAACTTACATATTTAATAATTTTTCCGATTGCATCCTGCATTTCCGAGGTCGCGCGCCGTTTGGTCTTTGCCTTTTTTACAAGCTGCGTCGCATAATTTTCTTCTCCCGTATGTAACACTTTGGCGACCGCACTTCCTGCCACCACATCGCTTCCTGAGTACACAAAGTCACCTTTTCTCTTCTGAACAGCGAGGGATTCTCCCGTTAAAAGTGATTCATTGACTTCCATCCCATCCGTTTCCAAGATTTCACAGTCCACCGGGATCTGATCTCCAAGCAAAAATTGTACAATGTCGCCCTCCCGCAGAAGTTCGATGTCACATTTACAAAATTCTCCATTTTTATATCGTCTCGCTTTTGTCGCTGTAACGACCGACAGCGCATCTATGATCCGTTTTACCTTTAATTCCTGTCCAATTCCGATCACGGCATTGGTAATGACAATCCCCATAAACAACATATTTTTGTATTGACCTGACACCAGGATGAGCCCTGCCAGCACAAGGTTCAAAAAGTTAAAGTATGTAAATATATGCGACGAGATAATTTCCCACCGGCTTCGTGATGCGGTTCCCTTCATAGGCGTTTCCTCCGTGTAAATCCGAATCCTAATCCCTTATAAAATAAAAAGGAAATGACAGGCTTGTAACCATTCATTTCCTCTCTCTAAAGCTAGCGACGGGAATCGAACCCGTGACCTCTTCACTACCAATGAAGTGCGCTACCGACTGTGCCACGCCAGCTGAATCATTTATAACAATCCATGGACTATTCTATCAAAATATGTTGATTCTGTCAACAAAAACTTACCAAAATGCCATAAGTTTTTTCTTGATGCGCTGAAGGGCATTGTCAATGGATTTGGGTGTTTTTCCCAGTTCTTTTGCAATCTGCTGATAATTCATGCCGTCGACGTAAAGATTGACCACTTTCTGCTCAAACTCACTGAGGTTCTGGCGAATGTACTGCTCGATCTTTCCCACACGTTCCCGGTCGATCAAGATATCTTCGGGATTGGACACGCCGACCCATTCGAGCATTTCACCAAGTGTCGCTGCCCCATTTTCCTCATTTCCGCGCGCTTCCACCGGAATATCAAGCGAAATGTACGTGTTAAGCGGCGAATTTTTAAGGCGATTTGCCCCTTTTACGGCATTATAAAGCTGGCGGTCGATGCAGACACTCGCAAAACTGCGGAATATGGTCTCTTTTTCCACATCATAATCACGTATGGCTTTGTAAAGTCCGATCATGCCTTCCTGAATCAGATCGTCATTGTCGCCACCGATCAAATACAGTGCCCGCGCTTTTTTCCGCACGAGATTTTTGTATTTTTCAAGCAGATAATCGGTTCCTTCTTTTTCTCCCCCACGCACGCGACGGATGATTTCCTCGTCGGTAAGTGTTTCGAACCCACTCATTTCCATTTTCCGTTAAAATCCCTTTCTTTGACGCACAATCTCATAAGCAAGTACCCCAGCCGCCACGGAAGCGTTCAGAGAATCGATGTCCCCTGCCATCGGAATGCTTGCCACGTAATCGCAGTGTTTTCGGACAAGCTGCGACACGCCGGCTCCTTCATTTCCGATTACAAGCCCAATCGGTCCTTTGAGGTTATTACGGTACATGATCTCGCCGTCCATATCCGCGCACACAAACCACAATCCGCGCTCTTTTAATTTTTCCATCTCAGCGGAAAGATTGGTAACTTTTGCCACCGGCGTATAATGAATGGCTCCCGCAGAAGCTTTTACTACCGTCGCAGTCAAACCTACCGCGCGGCGCTTCGGAATGATCACACCATGTGCGCCGGCAAGGTTTGCGGTTCGGATAATCGCTCCGAGGTTATGCGGATCTTCAATCCCATCCAACAGGAAGAAAAAGGGATCTTCGCCCCGTTTTTCCGCCAATGCAAACATATCTTCCACCGTACTGTAGCGAAATGCTGACAAGTTCGCCACAACTCCCTGATGTTTCCCTGACTCACTCATATGATCCAAGCGTTCTTTTGGTACAAAATCCACCATAACTCCGGCTTTTTTTGCCTCGCGGAGAATGCTCAGCACCGGTCCGTCCTGACATCCTTTGAGCACAAACAGTCTCTCGATCAATTTTCCTGCGCGAAACGCCTCCATTACGCTGTGCCGGCCTTCCAGCCGCAGTTCATTTTCCTGATTTTCCATGATTTTTCCTCTTTCCTATGTGATATCGTTAATATACCATTTTAATTTTCCGGCATCTCCGTCATCCACAAGTGCCCGCGCCATAATATACGGCTTTTCCGTCATGCGAATCGTGATACCTTCACCCATTAAATTTTGTAAAAAATATCCATCTTCAAACAAAACCGCTTCGTCGTCCGCCACTCCCAGATAATAGCATATAGATTCTGCCACTTTAGCCGCATCTTCCGGCGCACAAATCATTTCCTGCACCTCATATCGATCCTCCTCATGTGTCACAACAGCGACACCATGGATCATCGTCTCATTCCGCAGCACAATGACTTTTCCCCCGAGTGTCTTGGTTTCTTTCATCAAAGTATCGTAATATTTGACATCGCGATAAATATAGGCATCAAATTCACTCGCATATAATTGGGCGTTTGCAAATTCCACCGCCCGCTCCTTCAACTGGCTGTCAAGGTGCGAAAAAGAACCTGCATGGTACCATTTGTGCCGTCTCCCCTGAATTTCCATCTGTTTTCGGTAATACACTCCCTGGAATCCAAACGGTTTATAAATTTCTTCGTTTGCCGGCGACAAAAACGCATACGGCGCTCCCTCGTTTCTCGCATCCATCATTCCCTGATACAAAAGCATTTTCATAAATCCTCTATGCCGCCATTCCGGAGCTGTCGCAACGCCCTCGATATAAGGACATTTCACTTTTTCTCCCTGAATCACAAGGGTGTAATAATTAAAAAATATCATGCTTACCAGATCATGTCCTTCGTATTTTGAATATACCACAGTATGATCGGCTCTTTCTTTAAAATAGAAATCAATATAGGCATCGTTGTCGCCAAATATTTTCTTCCATAACTGCCTATGGTTCATAGTCCGGCTCCTTTACTGTTATTCTAAGATGCATACCGCCTGCGCCGAGATCCCCTCTCCGCTTCCGGTAAATCCCAGTCCTTCTTCTGTCGTAGCTTTTATATTGACCTGATTCAATTCAAGCCCCAGTGTATTTGCAATATTTTCGCGTATTTTCGGTATATGTGGCGCCATTTTCGGCCGCTGCGCGATGATCGTCGCATCAATATTCCCCACTGAATATCCATTTTCTTCCAGCAATTGATCAACGTAAGCCAGCAGGCGCACGCTCGATATCCCTCTATATCTTTCGTCCGTATCCGGAAAATGTGTTCCAATGTCACCAAGCGCCGCCGCTCCCAGCAGCGCATCCATGATTGCATGAAGCAGGACATCCGCGTCAGAATGCCCGAGCAGCCCATACTCATACTCAATTTTTTCTCCCCCTATGATCAAATCGCGGTCTTCCACCAGCCGATGCACGTCGTAGCCCATTCCAATCCGCATAAACCTTCCTCCTTACTTCTTCTAATTGGATCGTAACCATTTCTGAATAGTTACATGATAACAAAAAACCGAGGAAGATTCAAGGGGTTTTGGAATTTCTTGTGTGTGGGGTTTGGGGCTTCAGCGCGACTGGTAAAGGCAACGGATTTCGCCGGGTTTCCCTTTTTTGGTTGCCTTTTGGCAACCATACTCGCTTTAAAGGCAACCCATTTCGGCGACTTCCCTGATTTTCGTTGCCTTTCCTTTTTCGCACAAAAAAAGAATGTCTTTCGACATTCTTTTTAGTAGCGGGAAAGGGATTTGAACCCCCGACACCACGGGTATGAACCGTGTGCTCTCGCCAACTGAGCTATCCCGCCATATATTGCGAAGCTGCTTTTTAGTGATAAATGGGACCTACAGGGCTCGAACCTGTGACCCTCTGCTTGTAAGGCAGATGCTCTCCCAGCTGAGCTAAGATCCCATTTGGTGTATCGCTTATCAGCAGCACCATTGACTATTATATATGGTGTTCATCTTTTTGTCAATAGTTTTTTTAAAAAAATTGGGACATTTTTTCAGCGACATTTTAATGCTGCTTTCACGCCTCGAAAAGCCGCCTTTTTACCCAAACAGTGCCATAAAGGTTCCTCGCGCAAAGAAACTGAGGCAGAACATGATTGTTCCGGCTACCAAAACACCGCCCATGCAGGCGAGGACACTTTTCTTGAATCCCATGTCAAGGATACTGGCTGCAAGGGTTCCTGTCCACGCACCGGTTCCCGGAAGAGGGATTCCAACGAAAAGAAGGAGCGCTACAAACAATCCCTGACCGGCTTTCTCCTGCAGTTTCTTACCGCCTTTTTCACCTTTTTCAAGGCAGAACGAAAAGAACTTGCCGATTACAGGCTTGTCCGCTCCCCAGACAAGAATTTTTCTTGCAAACAAATAAATAAATGGTACCGGAATCATATTTCCAATTACGGCAATCAGGATAGCAAGCCAGAGTGGCTGCGCGTCCCAAAGTACGGCGTAAGGGATTGCTCCACGAAGTTCAATGATAGGAACCATTGAGATCAATCCTACAAGTATCATTTTCTTAAACATAATTATTTTCCTTTCAAATTTGCTTTTTGATTTTGTTTCTTTATGACGATTTAGGGATTTTTACAATTTCTATCGAAATCTCGCCATTTGGCAAAAATTCCATCCAGGCATAGGTGCATTCAAAACCGCTTTGGCGCGGGCGTGAAATGCTGCCCGGGTTGAGAACCGTCATCTGGCTGCTCTGCTCGACAAATGGTACATGCGTGTGTCCGTAAAGGACAACATCTGCCTCATTTTGGAGTGCCCAGTATTTCAATATATCAACACCACGTTCGACATGCTGATTGTGTCCGTGCGTCATTGCAATCTTATGACCATGCAGACGGAACACATTTTCCGTGCGCAGGTCGGAATATGTGTCACAATTTCCGCGAACCAGATAAACCGGCCCTTTCACCATAAGGCTGAGTTCCTCAGCGGCATCTCCGACATCACCGAGATGAAATAATCCGTCAATCTGATCCTGATTTTTGCGAATGATATCATACATCCGATCATTTTTTCCATGTGAATCACTAAAAACGATATATTTCGCCATTCTTTTCTCCCATATTATGCCTGTTCATTCAACTTTTCAACCATCTTGCGGAGTGCGATACCGCGGTGACTGATCTTATTTTTCTCCTCCGGCAGCAATTCTCCGGTTGTACAACCTCGCTCCGGCAGATAAAAGATGGGATCATATCCAAAGCCATGTGTGCCTTTCGGTTCGTGAGCAAGTTTTCCTTCAATCACGCCTTTGGTCGTGATGACATTGCCGTCCGGATACGCACAGGCGATCACACAGACAAAACGTGCGCCGCGCTTTTCTTCCGGCACACCTTCGCAGCGTTTGAGAAGATCAGCATTTTTGATGTCATATGACGTATCTTCACCGAGGTAACGTGCCGAATAGATTCCCGGCTCGCCATTCAGATAATCTACTTCAAATCCGGAATCATCTGCCAGAACCATCTCACCTGTCATTTCACAGATCGCCTTCGCTTTGATGATAGCATTTTCCTCAAAAGATGTTCCGTTTTCCTCAATTTCTGTATGAATATCAAGGTCTTTGAGAGAAAACACATCGTAGCCTTCTCCCAAAATCTGTTTAATTTCCACAACCTTTCCTTGATTGTGTGTTGCAAATATCAATTTTTTTCCCATTTGTTTCATTCCCTGTGTAAAAATTTCGGTCAAATTTCGACCTTAATACGACTAGTATATATGTTGTCCGGAAAAAGTGCAAGCCCTTTCGATATATTTTTCCTATTTTTACTGATCCTTTGCCGGTCTTCTCGGTGGCTTGATCCCCATATATTGGTAAAGATAAGTTTTCATCATACCGTTATAGATCTTGCGGTTCTTGTCCGCCTTTTTGCCAATCATTTTCTGGGCTTCCTCATAACCGCTCAGCAGGAAAAATGACCATGTATCATTTTCTTTGATGATCTGACCGATGCTGCGGTACAGCATCTCCATCTGTTTTTTGTCGGAAAGACGCTCGCCGTACGGCGGATTGGAAACGACAAAACCGTATTTTTTCGGCGAACTGAAATTGATAATGTCACGGCGCTGGAAATGAATCTTGTCCTCCACGCCGGCAAGCGCCGCATTGGCACGCGCCATTTTAAGCACCTCATCGTCAATATCGTAGCCCTGAATCTGCACTTCAGCATCCTCGCAGACCATATCCTGTGCCTCTTCCACGACACCGTACCATTCTTTTTTCGGAATCAGGTTGTCCCATTCTTCGGACAAAAATTCGCGGTTTAATCCCGGTGCGATCCGGCATGCGATCATAGCCGCCTCGATCGGGATCGTACCACTTCCGCAAAAAGGATCGACAAGAATGCGGTCCTTCTTCCACGGCGAAAGCAAGAGCATCGCCGCCGCCAGCGTTTCCGTCACTGGCGCCGGTGCGGTGTATCGGCGATAACCACGTTTGTGCAGTGATACTCCCGTCGTATCTAGAGATACGGTCACGATATCTTTCATAATATTAATGCGGAGTGGATAAGAAGCTCCGTCTTCGGCAAACCAGCTGACCCGGTATGTCCGCTTGAGGCTTTCCACCATCGCTTTTTTTACAATGCGCTGTATGTCCGATGGACTGAACAATTTACTATTGACGGAGGTTGCTTTCGTCACCCAGAATTTTCCATTTTCAGGGATGTAGTGTTCCCACGGAATCGCCTTACAGGCTTCAAATAATTCATCAAATGTCTCCGCCTTAAATTCTGCCACTTTGAGTAGAATACGCTCCGTCGTGCGAAGGAAAATATTTCCACGACAGATTCCTTCGGCATCTGCCAGAAAGGTGACTTTTCCATTTTCCACTTTTGAAATTTCATATCCAAGATCGTTGATCTCGCGTTTTAATACCGCTTCCATGCCAAAATGGCAGGGCGCGATCAACTCAAATATTTCTTTGCCCATCGTACTCTTTTTTTCCTTTCTTTTTCCAAATCCGGTAGCTTTCGAAGCCGCCGGCAATACTTGCCGCATGGTACCCAAGCCGGTTCATCTCGCGGGCTGCGTACATGCTCTGGTTTCCGCGGTCACAGTAAAAGATCAAATACGTAAACTGGTGCCGCCACCCCTCTTTTTCCTGTTCCCATCGTTCGTACGGAATATTGACCGCTCCCTTGATGTGCTCTTCCTGATACTCTTCGCGTTCCCGTAAATCAATGAGAATTGTCCCTTCTCTTGCCTGCCACGAAGCCAGCTGACGGATCGAGATAATCGAAAAACTCATAGTATCACGTTCTTTTTCTTTTATTATATGCGGGTTTTCGACAAAATGTGACACCCGCATGACCGCAAAAGAAAGGCCGCCTCCGGAATGGTGACGGCCCGTTCGTTTTTCATTTCTTACAGTCAGCACAACGGCTTAGTTGTCATGGTGACAATTGGAACTGTTCGTAGAATTGGAAGCATTAGATGCGTTCGATGAATTCTTAGAACTGTTTTTCGAAGAATTCTGCGCACGGTTTTTCGCCTTATTCTTTGAACTGTTTAAGCTGTTTGTACTATTTGTACTGTTTTGATTTGAATCGTAATCGTCTAAAAAGTTTTTCGCCATTTTTAAACCCTCCTGTCAACAATGTTTTGTTACAGGAGATAGTATCTGCGATTTCTTATTTCTTATGCAATTCAAGCTTTTCCAACAGAACCAAATAATTCCATTTTTTCTTTTACTGTTGCTTTGATTGCCTCTGCTCCCGGAGCAAGAAGTTTACGAGGGTCAAATCCTTTTCCTTCGAGATCTTTTCCTGCTTCAATGTATTTACGTGTAGCAGCTGCGAAAGAAAGCTGGCACTCTGTATTTACATTGATTTTTGACACGCCAAGGCTGATTGCTTTCTTGATCATGTCTTCCGGAATACCTGTACCTCCGTGAAGTACGAGTGGCATTTCTCCTGTCAGCTGCTGAACAGCATCCAGCGTCTCAAAGCTGAGTCCTGCCCAGTTTTCCGGATATTTTCCGTGAATATTTCCGATTCCTGCTGCCAGCATCGTTACGCCAAGGTCAGCGATCATCTTACATTCTTTTGGATCTGCACATTCGCCGGCTCCGATAACACCATCTTCTTCTCCACCGATAGAACCAACTTCTGCTTCGATTGACATTCCTTTTTCTTTACAGATCGCTACCAATTCTTTTGTCTTTGCCACATTTTCTTCGATTGGATAATGAGATCCGTCAAACATGATTGAAGAAAATCCTGCTTCGATACAAGCTTTGGCACCTTCGTAGCTGCCGTGGTCAAGGTGAAGGGCAACCGGAACTGTGATATTCAGCTCTTCCAGCATACCATTTACCATGCCTACAACCGTTTTGTATCCACACATATATTTTCCGGCTCCCTCAGATACACCAAGGATAACCGGTGAATTGCACTCCTGTGCTGTGAGAAGAATGGATTTTGTCCACTCCAGGTTGTTGATGTTGAACTGACCTACTGCATATTTACCTGCTTTTGCTTTTTTGAGCATTTCTTCTGCTGATACTAACATCTTTCTTCCTCCATTTCTTTTTTATTTTTGGTCTGCTTACACAGACTTATCGTCCACAACATTTTTTGTATTTCTTGCCGCTTCCGCATGGGCATGGATCATTTCTTCCAATTTTTGGTTCTTCGCGGCGGATCGTACCGGAATTTTTCTGCTTGCGGTACAATTCTTTTCTGCGCTCTGCACTCAGGATCGAATCCCACTGTGGCAGTGTGTACAGCCATTCGGCATTGCAGTCTACCATATTATAATACAATTTTTCGCAGTCAATATCCAATTTGATCTCGGTATCTTTTTCCATCGTATCGATTGGATTTGGCTCTTTCAAACTATCATTGATTCCATCCAGGAAACCAACCATCATAGAAAGCGGCACTTCGTACTTCTCTGCCAGTCCTTCTACAGTTCCGGTCACAACTTCTGTCGGATTGGTCAAAAGTTTTTCATAAATGCCTTTTTCCAACTGGAAGTAATTGTTCCAAAGCTGCTCTCCTTCTTTTGAATTCTGCATTTCTTCACTATATGCGTACTCACGCCATTCTTGTAACAATGACATAATTTAATTCCTCCTGCGATTTTGCAATTTTCATTAGGTATTCCCTTTTTTCATTGTATCACACTTTTTAATGACAAGCAATTCTTTTATTTTAAAAAGGCATCAACACCATCGGCAATTCCTTTTACCATCTTTTTCTGGTAAGAAGCAGATGCCATTTTCAGGTCTTCGGCGCGGTTGCTCATAAATCCCATCTCAATGATCGTAACAGGGACTTTGCACCAATTGATGCCTGTCATCGTGTCGGTGTACATTACTCCGCGGTTTTTGGCACCTGTCGCCGCACAATATTTCCGAATCATTTTCTTAGAAAATTTCTGGCTGGCTTTGCGCACCTTTTTCGACATATATTTGTTGTTTCCTGTCGGAGCGATTGACAATGCACCGCTTACCGAAGTGCTTTCCGAAGAGTTCGCGTGAATGCGGATAAAGGCATCTGCCTTTGCAGCATTTGCCACTTTCGCACGCGCTACGTTGGAAATGTTGACATTATGCTTTGTACGCACCATGACTACTTTATAGCCTCTCGCCACCAGCTCTTTCTTTACTTTTTTCGCCACCTGCAGATTCAGCTGATATTCACCAAGTCCGCTTGCTTTTCCCGATGTCCCGGATGTTACCTTTGCTTTTTTCGTCGAAGAGCCCGGGCCGTTTGGCTCCAACGAACTGTTTCCGCGCAGCTGATGTCCGGCATCGATTGCCACCACTTTCTGTCCGTCTTTTGTCGCCGCCTGTGTCACTCCTCCGGTCATCATTACTCCCAAGATCAAACCTGCTGCCAATACTCGTAATTTCATTTTTTCCCTTCCTTTCTTTTTCATTGTACCTACAAAAAAAGAGCAAACACATAATGCATTTGCTCCTTCGTGCGGAGTATGGGACTTGAACCCACACGTCTTTGAGACACATGATCCTTAGTCATGCCTGTCTGCCAATTCCAGCAACTCCGCATACCACAGTCAAACCGCGTCCACGACTTGACTGCTTGACTATTGTATCAAATAATTTTCCTTCTGTCAAGGATTTTTTTTAAAAAAATTGTAAATATTTATTGTTTCACAAACCAACTCAAAAGTTTGCTATTTTCCTTCTGTATTTTTTTCATCTGAGAATGTGGCAGCGGCGCCATAACAGAGCCGGTTTCCACGGTCACATTCGGTATTTTCTTATTGTAAATGAGCCAGTCCCCAAATCCACCGTTCGGATCGGTACTGATGGATTTTGGCATCAGGCGGTAGTGTGTAAATCCATTCACCTTGGTCGCAAGGTTTTTTTGCCGTTCATAGAGCGATGCCTCAGATTCTACATTGTAGTTCCAATAAAGAATACTTCCGGTGGAATGATAGTTCAAGGATGCCTTCCAGCCCGAATTACGATTGACAAAGTTCATCATCACACGGGTTTCCTTTTCGGATGCCGCCTTTTTCCCCGGATAAGAAAGTCCGTCCGCCTTTTTTGATTTTCCTTTTTTATTCCAGCCGCCCGGACAGTTAAAGTTTAAGTTTATCCCACGGGCGTTGCCTTTCCATGTCCCTGCGGAATTTTTCGTCTTTTTACAGATTTTCCGCAGTTTGGGATTGCGGATGGCATCAAAACCAAATTGGGAAATGGTTACGCCGTCCGGATTGATCATCGGAATGATATAAATGCATTTCCCTTTAAGCGCACTCTTGTAATCCGCGTATTCCCGCAAAATTTCTTCACTTTTGTGTGTGAGCATCTGGCAGTTGAGCCATTCTCTCGCATGAATTCCACCATTGATCAGATATTTTTTGGAAGCATACGGGCTTCCGATGCGGAGGCACCAGATCGCACGCCTGTCTTCGCTGGTTCCGATATTCTGCAAAGAGGCTTTCCCTCGGTATTTCCACGCAAGTTTTCTGAGATCTGACGTCATGTCCTCATACGTATACTTGCTGTCTTTGATATTGACGATCCACGGCTCCTCTTTTACCGTGATACGTATTTTAATCTCATTTTTTTCAGAGCCTTTGACTTTTACGTTTATGGTCGTCTTTCCTTTTTTGCGCGCCGTGATCTTTCCCTTTTTATCAACGGTCGCTGCTTTTTTGTTGGAGGAGGTCAATGTCAAACGGCTCATTTTATAATTTGTGCGTATCCGGGCCTGTTTTCCCTGATACACAAGCTCCTCGCTTTTTCCTTTATTTTCCAGTTTCTTGTCAAATCGGATTTTTACGGTAAAGGTTCGCTCTCCCTCTGCTTCTGTCACCTTTATCTGGCAGTTCTGTGCTTTGGACTGCCCTTTTTTCAAGCATTTTACCTGTCCGTTTTTTTCTATTTTCAATATTCCGCGGCGGCACAGCGAAACGGTCTGACCGATCGGTTCAAATGTGGCTTTCAATGATGTTTTCAACGCCACTGTGTCCGTCACATACGAATGGATCTGATATTGCACTTTCTTTTTGCTGACATGCTTCGAGACATTTTTATTTAACAGGGTAAATGACGTCGCTGCCGGCGTGACAGTCGGTGTCGTCGAAGGAAGCACTCCGGCAGATGGCGTCGGAGATATGCCGGCCGGTGTATATAATGGCATATTTGGTTCTACAGTTGTAGTCGGAATTTGCGACGGCGCGGATGAGACTGCAGGATATGGTGTCCCGGATGGAAGTGTCGTCTGCGCTTTTGCCTCATTTGCAGGCATTTGCGTGAAAAATAAAGCTGTCAAAAGAAGCCATACCAGTTGTTTTTTATTTTTTTGCGATGCCATGTCATTTCCCCCTTAACTCAAATAGAAAGGGCACCTCAATATCTGAAGTACCCTTATGATTCATTGTTATTGTTCTGTCTTATGCAAGTTTGCTTTTCGCAACTTCTACCAATGTAGCAAATCCTTCCGGATCGCTGATAGCCATCTCAGAAAGCATCTTGCGGTTCACATCAACGCTTGCAAGTTTCAAGCCATGCATGAATTTGCTGTAAGAAAGTCCATTGATGCGGGCTGCTGCGTTGATACGAGCAATCCAAAGCTGTCTGAACTGTCTTTTTCTCTGTTTTCTACCTGTATAAGATGTCTCCAAAGCACGCATAACAGACTGTTTTGCAACACGATACTGTTTAGATCTAGCGCCTCTGTAACCCTTTGCTAATTTCAAAACTCTTTTATGTTTTTTCTTTGCGTTTAATCCGCCTTTAATTCTAGCCATTTCTATTTACCTCCTAATTGCGTTCAAGTAACCCATCATTATGCGTAAGGCATAATCTTCTTCATTGTCTTAACGTTTGTCTCATCAACCAAAGTAGATTTTCTGAGATTTCTTTTTCTCTTTGTTGTTTTCTTTGTCAAAATGTGGCTTTTGTATGCCTTATTACGAACCAGTTTACCTGTTCCAGTTACTTTGAATCGCTTTGCAGCGGCTCTTTTTGTTTTCATTTTCTGATTTGCCATAATGTATTTCCTCCATTTATATTTGATAGTGCCAAATGCTCTATCATTATTTTGCGGCTGTTAAAAACATGATCATGCTTCTTCCTTCCATCTTCGGATCTTTGTCGATGACTGCCACATCTTCCAATTTCTCAAAAAATGCGTTCAGCACTTCACGACCAACATCCTTATGTGCCATCTCACGGCCGCGGAAACGAAGCGTAACTTTCACTTTGTCTCCCTTGGACAAGAATTTACGAGCCTGATTGGATTTGGTATTCAAATCGTTGGTATCAATGTTTGGTGAAAGACGAATTTCTTTCACATCGATGGTTTTTTGTTTTTTCTTTGCTTCCTTTTCACGTCTAGCCTGCTCATAACGGTATTTTCCGTAATTGATAATCTTGCATACCGGTGGTTTGGCACCCGGGGCAATTTTAACCAGATCAAGTTCTGCATTTTTTGCCATCAAATAAGCCTCTTTGGCTGACATAATTCCAAGCTGTTCTCCGTCCTGGCCGATCACGCGGACTTCTTTGTCACGGATCTGCTCATTAATCATTAATTCGCTGATGATTCGCACCTCCAAATGAAATAAAAAAAGATAACTGTTTTTAAAGCCAGCTATCCACAGAAATTCTTCATTCAAATGTATGAAAAAATTGGTTTGACCATTGCGCGCGCAATTGCGGCAAGGTGAGAGTGGATAACTCTGCTTTTTGTACCTTTGCTATCATATCATGGATTTTGGTGGGTGTCAAGGGGTTTTACATTACTTTTAGAAAAATAAGTCCCTGCTTTTCCATTCGGGACCGCTTTCGCTTAGAAGAACACACGTAGCGGTACATGAGGGCAAACTACGCCCTCTATGTACCGACGGTGTTCTAAAT
>OGDN01001093.1_pt1 | contig 48585 bp, 44 predicted proteins | sample 1570271 | NCBI WGS metagenome assembly OGDN01 (sample SAMEA4384481, study PRJEB24528) | human gut metagenome | reverse complement strand
ATCGTATCGCGGGTTATTGCCGGATTTCCGTGGATGTGGAAGCGGATCGGGATAACACGAGCATCGAGAACCAGAAGGACATCATTTCCGACTATGTTCAGCGGTACTTTCCGGATAGGGAAATTCAATCTAAATGTATAAGTGAGGATTTTTATGCAAGAGTGAATTTAAGCGGGGTGCAGGTATTTTCTCTGATTAAGAGTTGTTTAATAGCTCGAGTTTGAGCTGCTTTTCTTGAGTTAATGAGTATTTTACTAACTTGATAGGCTTGTTTTCGATACGCTTACGCATTTTAACGTAGTCGATGACTTCTTGAGAAAAACTATGAGCAATGGCTGTTGAACGAACCATTTTCTGATCGCCAGAAGCTTTATTCTGCAAAAACCACGTTTCATAATTGATAAGTTGACTTAATGCTTTTTCGTCGAAGATATCCTTTTTTAATTCAAGAATATCATATGAAGAAATCTGATCTGGTTGTAAAGGATTTCCAAACATGAGAAGAATATCTATCTCGCGTCCGGTATTTGTTGGTGCATAGCAGAGGTAGTCTGTATAGTTTCCAAATAAGTCCTTATGTCGGTTGACTGTTAAATCTGAAAGAAGATATGCCATAACACCAGCTTCGTATTTAAGCTGGTTTTCGTCATTTAAACATATCTTATCTAATAAAGAAGAAACGATTATTGGATAAGGCTCTAAAATCAGATGCCTAGAGTTTGTGTATGGATTGATTTTGCTGTACTCATAGAGCAGAGTGCGGAATTCGTTGTCAGAGATAGAGAACATGACATTTGTACCACTGGCTCTATTTAACGAGAAATTCCAGATTTTACCTTCGTTACGTAAATCATAAATATCGTGCAGTTCTAAAGGAGCGTCATAATGATAAGGCGTGTTTTTAAATCGTATACGATAAGGATATAAATCATCTGACCAAACATGGGATTCATCAAAAAAAGGAGAACCATCAGCTTGCCAGATGCCATAGAGTTTGTGCTCTTTCGTAATATAAAAAAGAATGTAATCACTTTCTTTTACAATACATAACCTTGAAATAAGAGCATTATTGGTGGAATCTTTGGTACGGCTTCCTTCTCTTGCAGATGGAATGCCTACAACGCCACGGCGCAGGCAGATATCGTAATTGCTACGATCCATAACGAAAATATGTGCTGGCATAGTCTTCTCCTTCTTTATAAGCAAATACTATTTTTATAGAATTCGATTTGTTTAAGAAAAGTCCTGCCTTATTCATGAGCGTTCAAGCACCTTTGAGCCCTTTAAACTCTTATGGATGAAGTAAATGAAACACATCTTGTCAACCTTTGCCATCTTTCCAGAAGGAATATTCCAGATGTCTTGAATCCATACTGGGAGAGCGAACAGAAAGCTGAGTAGAAGGAGGCAATATTTGTGCGAGCAACGGGCATAGTGCGGAGAATCGACGAATTGGGGCGTGTGGTGATCCCTAAGGAGATTCGGCGCACACTGAGAATTCGCGAGGGCGACCCGCTTGAAATCTATACGGATAAGGATGGAGAGGTCATCCTCAAAAAGTATTCCCCGATTGGCGAGATTTCCAATTTCGCCAAGGATTACACGGAATCCCTCTTCCGGTCGCTGGGGCATATCGCCTGCATCACCGATAAGGACATGATTGTTTCAGCCAGTGGCGTTTCTCGTAAGGAGCTTTGGGAAAAGCCCATCAGCCGCGATTTGGAGCAGGCGATTCAAAGCCGTCAGGTGGTGACGGCCAACCGCGGCAACGGTACGCGGCTCGTGCCTGTCACCAGCGAGGAGGATGCGCAGTCTTATACCGCGCAAGTCATCTGTCCGATTATTGCGGATGGAGAATCCATCGGCGCGGTGGTGCTGCTCTCCCGCGAACCGGCGGCTCGCATGGGCGACACGGAACTCAAGGTCGCCGAAACGACTGCCAGCATCGTCGGGCGGCAGATGGAACAGTAACGCTGAAGGCGGAGGAATTTCTTCCGTCTTTTTGTTTTTGACCCATTCAGGGGAAGATTTTCCGGCGGCGGTTCGTCTTTTCTTCAGTAAGGCAAAGGAGCGAGGAAAGATGAAACGAATATGGATGTCGGCGCTGTTGCTGCTGACGGCGTTGTTTGCGGCCTGCGCACAGGCGGAGACGGTTTATGATCGGGGAACGATGTACGGCGTGATGACTGTTTATGAACAGCCGGATTCGCTTTCCGATGTTCGGATGGTGTATTTCAGCGGAACGCCCGTCGAAGTGCTCGAAAGTGTGGAGGATGGTGCGGGTCAAGTCTTTGTGCATGTTTGTGTGGCGAATCAGCTGGAGGGGTATGTGCTGACGCGGGACAGCGGCGAAAACGAAGTCGTTTTGTTTTCGGAGGGGGCGGCGGATGGGCCGAAGGGTATTCTGCCGATGCTTGTGGCGAATCCCGGCGGACGGGGAATCGTCAATCTGCGGGATCGGCCGAGCCGAAGGGGGCGGGTTCTTGCGGAAATTCCGAACGGTACGACGGTCGAGGTGATGGGCGTCAAGGAAGACGATACGCATGTGCTGGCGTCGTGGGCGCATGTCCGCGCGGGCGGACAGACGGGGTTTATGCAGTTGGATTTGCTGACCGTGCCGAACACGGAGGCATATTGGCAGGCGATGGCCGGAACGTACATGGTTTTGCCGATGCGCTCGTGCAGCCTGAACGATGTGCGGCCGTTTGACCCGCCGGAAATCACCGCCGAAGCGCTGGCGCAGGAGCTGACCGAGCCGAAAAGCAGGGAGCAGGTTCGGCGGTTTTTCGCCTCGCTGGGGATGGAAATCACGGAGGAGGAAGCGTATTATCTGGAGACGGGCGAACCCTTTTTGACTGCGCCGAGCAAGCCGGAAATTCAGCAGATAGATGCGGATTTAAGCGAAGGCAAAGCGCTGGCGCTGGTCAAAACACAGCTCTATTCGTTTTTGCTGGAAACACGCGCAGACGGAAAAACGGTGCTGCTGGATATGCTGACGGAGTTTGACGCCATGCGCACGGAGCGCATCGGCCGGACGACGTGGCTCGTCGGGCGCATGGGCGGCCCGATGGACGGCGGGCGCGGCGAATACGGCTGCTGGTATAATCTGGAAACGCGCGGCGCGGATATTCTTTATGCGGAATATACATCGGAGAGTTATCTGGGCGGTTCGCTGTGCACGGGGACGTGGGCGAGCGAGGACTGCCTGATTTACGCGCTGACGGAGAAAACGCAGACGGAGGGTGAAAGCGTGGCCGTAACGTCTCAAATCACGATTGAGGGGATCAGGGGCGTATATACGGCGGAAGATATTCGGCGCGAATCCGTGTTTGAAAAAACGCTTTGCCGCGAATATGTCTACGATGCGTCGCGCGGCTGTCTTGTCATCGCCGGTGCGCAGTGATACAATGAGAGCTGAAAAAACAAAAGAACGGAAATCGGAAGAAGGGGTAAAACATGAACGCACTGAGCGAAGCGCTGCGCGGCACGCGGCGAGTGGTCTTTTTCGGTGGTGCGGGCGTGTCCGTGCCGAGCGGCATTCCGGATTTTCGAGGAGAAAATGGACTGTATGCGCGCGAATACGACGGTTTGACGGCGGAGATGCTGCTCAGTCACTCGTTTTTCTGTCTGCATCCGGATATTTTTTATGATTTTTATAAAAAGCACATGGTGCATCCGGAAGCCAGGCCGAACGTCGTTCACATCAGGCTGGCCGAGATGGAGCGCGCGGGCAAGGTGACGGCCGTCGTCACACAGAATATCGACGGCCTGCACAAGAAAGCCGGAAGCCGCAACGTGTTTGAACTGCATGGCAGCGTCTATGAAAACTTCTGCATGGGCTGCGGCAGGCGATTTGGGCTGGATTTTGTGATGCACGCGCCCGGCGTGCCGCATTGCCCGGACTGCGGCGATATCGTGCGTCCGGAAGTCACGCTTTACGGCGAGCCGCCGGATCACTGGTTTATGACGGGGGCGTGCCGCGAAATCTCGAATTGCGATACGCTGATCGTTGCGGGCACGAGTTTGTCGGTCGAACCTGCCGCGTCGTGCATCGAGTATTTCCGCGGAAAGCAGCTGATTGTCATCAATCGGGATGAAACCCCGGCGGATGTGCGCGCGACGCTCGTGCTGCATGAGGATATTGCGAAGGTTTTTGAAACGCTGTAAAGGGGAAAAACGATGAGACAAAGCAAAAGACAGGTGACGGATAAGGCGACCATCTGCGCCATGCTCGACGAGATCGATACGATTCACGTCGCGATGCACGACGAGCCGTTTCCCTATGTCGTGCCGCTGAATTTTGGCTATGACTGGGAGGATAAGCTTGTTTTCTATTTCCATTGCGCGCATGAGGGCCATAAGCTCGACCTGCTGCACAAAAACCCGCACGTCTGCGTCAATGCGTCGAGCTTTATTTCCTATGCGGGCGCGAGCGTCAAGGGCCATCTGCATGATTACCGTTCGGTGACGGCGCGCGGCGTGGCAGAGAGGCTTGAACCTGATTCTGCGGAGTTTATCCACGCGCACGAACAGCTGCTCAGCCATAATCTGCGCGATAAATCGCAGGTGCATACTACGGCGATGAAGTTCATTGAGCTGTGGAAAATCACCTGTGAGGACGTGACGGCCAAAGCGGAAATCACGCCGAAAACGCCGGAAGGCGTGGCTTATGCGCCCGCAAAGGGCGACGGCATGCCGCTGGATGAAAGCCACATCCTGGATATGCAAAAGGAACGAAAATAACATCTCCAAACGGGTCGGCGGGTTCCGCCGATCCGTTTTTGCGCGCTTGCGCCGTATGTTTTAAATATGTTATAATCAAACAAATACCCTGAGAAGGGGGAAATGCGAATGAAAAGGAAGCTGCTGTGCGCGTTTGCACTTTGTTTTCTGTCCGTCTCTGCACTGGCCGACGCGCCGGATGAAACGGAACGGCTGGTGGTTTATACCTCGCATAAGGAAGAAGTCTATCAGCCGATTGTGGAGGAATTTGAGCGGCGCACGGGCGTTTGGGTGCAGGTGGTTTCCGGCGGAACGACGGAGCTGCTCGAACGCATCGCAGCGGAAGCGGAAACGCCCGTGGCCGACGTGATGTTTGGCGGCGGCGTGGAATCTCTGCTGGCCTATGAGGATTATTTCATGCCGTGCGACGTGCCGAGGGACGCGATGCTGGCGGAATGCCGCTTTGAAAACCACCGCTTTGTGGCTTTTTCGCGCCTGCCGCTGGCGATTATCTACAATCCGCGGCTGGTGAGCCGTCCGCCCGCCGGCTTTGCAGATCTGCTGGATGACGGTCTGCGCGGGCAGATTGCGTTCGCCAATCCCGCCGTATCCGGTTCGAGCTTCACCGTGCTGGCTACGCTGATGCAGGCGCTCGACGACGAAAACGCGCTTGTCCGTTTTGCCGATAACGTGCGCGGGCATGAGCTTTCCGGATCAGGCGCGGTCGTTTCCACCGTGGCGGCAGGCGAAATGCGCGTGGGCGTGGCGCTGTATGAGACGGCGAAAAAGCGCATGCTGGCAGGCGAACACATCGCGGTGATCTGGCCGAAGGAGGGTACGAGCGCTGTGCCGGACGGGGCGGCGGTTCTGGCGGGCTGCGCGCACGAAGAGAATGCGCAGGCGTTCATTTCGTTTATCCTCAGCGAGGATGTGCAGCGGCGCGTGGAGACCGAATATGCCCGTGAAAGCGTGCTGACCGCGCTGGATGAATCGGACGGTGCGCCGATGTTTGAGCTTTGCGCTTACGACATCGACTGGGCGGCGGCCAATCAAAAGGACATTCTGGCGCGCTGGCAGGCGCTCATGGAGGGAGAAGCGCCATGAGCGAAAAGAAGAGCATGCGTTTTCAAACGCGCATTTTTCTGACGGTGATCTGCGTGGCGCTTGTGCCGATCATCCTGTGCTTCACGCTGCTGCTTCCGGTGATGGTTTCCACCAGCACAAAAAGGCAGAGCGAGGCGGCACAGGCTCAGCTCGACGTGTTGAGCGGCCAGCTTACGGACGCGTTTTCGGGCATGGAGCGCGTGCTTGACGCGCTGGCGCAAGACGCGTGGATTCGCTCGGCGATTGAGGAAAGCGATACGGCGCATCCGCGCGAGCTGTATGCCGCGCTGGTCAGGCAGGCGGCGGATGTGCCGGAAATGACCCAGCTCATGCTCATCGATTCGGATGGCACATGCCTTTGCGCCTTGCGTGGGCAGGAGGAAAACGTCGTTTTTGATACGGACTGGGGCGTTCTGCGCATGGCGGAGGATGAAAACGTTGTCTTTTTCGGCGAAGCGGGGCGCGTCGCAGCCGTCCGCCGCGTGGGCGCGGGATATCTGCTGGCGGAAATCAGCGGCGACAGCCTCAGCGAACTGCTCAGCCAGGGGCTGAATCCGGCCTATGGCGTCATGCTGCTGGGCGGTCAGTGGCGGCTGATCGACGATTCCCGCACAACGGGTTCGGAAAGCCGCCTGCACGAACTGCGTGAGCGCATGTTGGCGGGCGAGGCGCTCAGCGACAGCGACTCCGTGCTGACCTATACGACGCAGACCGAGCCTGTCAGCGGGTTTACGCTGCTGCTCAGCCAGCCGCGCGTGTTTACGGGCGAGATGACGCATTTGATGGTCGTCATCGGCGTGGCGCTGGGCACGGCGAGCCTGCTGCTGTGCCTGTGGGGCGCGCTGGTGCTCAGCCGCCAGGTGACGCGCCCCGTTCGGGAGATGACGGCGGCGATGAAGCGCGTGCAGATGGGCGAATTGAGCGCGCGCGTCGTGCCGCATGGCGGGGACGAGCTGGGGCAGCTGGCCGTCGGCTTCAACCGAATGGTGGAGGAATGCGAGCTGAACCTCAGGCGCTCGGTGGAGCGCCAGAAGGAGCTGAACGACACGCGTATCCGGATGATGCAGTCGCAGCTCAATCCCCACTTCCTGTATAACACGCTGGACTCGATGAAATGGATGGGCGTGACGCACGGCGTGCCGCAGGTGGCGACGCTGGCGGAGGATTTGGCGAAGATTCTGCGCGCCAGCATCTCCGGCGACGAATTTGTGACGCTGGGGCAGGAACTTGACCTGCTGGAACGCTATATCGACATCCAGCTCATTCGATTTGAGGATCGATTTGCCTGTGAAATAGAGGTGGACGACGCGCTGATGAGCTGCATGGTGCCCAAACTGGTGCTTCAGCCGATTGTGGAAAACGCGGTGATTCACGGCGTTCGGGATATGGACGACGGCTACATCAAAATCTGGGCGGAGCGCGACGCGGAAGATCTGCGGCTCTTTGTGCAGGATAACGGATGCGGCATGGAAAAGCCGCAGGATGGGCCGCTGGGCTTCGGCGTATCCGGCAGACCGGGCGAGCATCTGGGCATGTTTAACGTGGACAGCATTCTGCGCCTGCACTTCGGCGACGCATACGGCTTGAGCGTGCGCTCGAAGCCGGGCGAAGGCTGTCTGGTGATGGTGCGCTTGCCAATGAGGAGGGAAAAAGCATGATTCGCGTGTTGATGGTGGACGACGAGCCGCTGGTTCGGCGCGGCATTGTCGCGGGCGTCGATTGGGCGGCGCTGGGCTGCGAGGTCGTCGGCGAGGCGCAGAGCGGGGAAGAAGGGCTTGCGTTGGCGCGGAAGCTCAAACCGGAACTGATTATCACCGATATCCGCATGCCGAAGATGGATGGCATCACGATGATGAACCTTTTGCGCGAAGAGGGATGCGCGGCACACTGCATTGTGCTGACGGCGCACAGTGATTTCGAGTATGCGCGTGGGGCGCTGCTTTTCGGCGCAGACGACTATCTGCTCAAGCCGTTTCGCGATCAGGAGCTGACGCATGCCGTCGCGCGGGTCTGCCGCAAGATGCAGCCCGTGCCCGCCGCGCCCGCGCCGCAGGAAAAAGAGCCGGAGGTCAGCGGTTATGTGCGTCAGGCGATGGATTACATCGCGGCGCACTATGCCGACGAGGACATTTCCATCGCGGTGATCGCGGAGCATCTGCGCGTCAGCGAGGGGCATCTTTCCCATGTGTTCAAAAAGCAGACAGGCATGACCGTTACCAACTATCTGACCAAGACGCGCATTGACGCGGCCATGCGGATGCTGACCCGCGACCATGTGAAGGTCTATGAAGCTGCCGCCGCGGTGGGGTATAAGGATGTGACGTATTTCTCCGCGACGTTCAAGAAGCTGACAGGCCTTTCACCGTCGGAAGTGGGGTGAGGGGCGACGATTGGGGCTTTGCCCCAAACCCTACAAGGGAACTGAGTTCCCTTGACCTTCCGCTAAGCTGTCGCGAAGCGACAGCTTGAAATAGGTTTGTTCAAACCGCCGCGAAGCAGAGAAGGGAGTCTGATGAGGAGCGATGTCCCACGCCCGCTGTGCGGGATTTGGCGGGCTATCAATCGCCCCTCAGGCAGGTTCGGGCAGCGGTCCAATGTTTTTTTAATATTTCTGTGCAAAGTTGTCAGAATTACCGGGTGAAATCGCAGAATTGTCCAGTTTCTTTTTGGCGGATTGGTGCGTATTATATAAAGTAACAAAGCGGCACAGAACAAGCCGCGACCCACCGACCAAGAAAGGGAGATACGCACATGAAGAAACTGTTATGCGCCGTCCTCGCCATCGCCATGATGCTGACGGCATGCCTCGCCATGGCCGAGACCGTGGAAGAAGTCATCGCTCAGGCGCAGACCATGACCAACGAAGAGCTGTACGCCAAGGCCATTGAGGAATCCAACGGCAAGACGCTCTACGGCATCGGCAACTCCAGCCGCGGCAAGACCGCCGGCGCGAGCTTCATCGAGATGCTCCAGAAGATTGACCCGAGCTACACCGGCACGATCGAGTGGTCGCAGCCGAAGAACAACTCCATCTTTACCACATTGAATGCTGACATTAAGAGCGCCAACCACATCTATTCCATGACGCTCATCCAGGATGGCAACCAGATTCAGACCAAGATGCTGGATACCGGCAACCTGCTCAACTTCATTCCGAAGGAGTGGGCCGAGGGCGAAGGCGTGATCGTTGAGGGCAACGACAAGCCGCTGGCGCTCCAGACGCTCAACAAGGTGTTTATGTATAACACCGTGGGCGACAAGACCTTCACCAACTGCTGGGATTTCGTCGCCGAAGGCGTTGCGCCGCTGTTCATGGGCGTCAACTCCGAGCTGGTCGGCAAGAACTTCCTGTACATGCTGACCAAGGATACCTACGCCGACTACCTCAAGGACGCGTTTGACGCCATGCCGGACGGCGCGGCGAAGGACCGCATTGCGGCGGAAGTCGAAGAGATGAAGCCGGAAGCTGAAGCGCTGATGCTCGACGCCGAGAATGCGCCGTATGCGCTGGCCTATATCAAGCTGTTCTGCGAGCAGTACAACGAGCAGACGGACGACGGCCCGATCTGCAACACCCTCGTCACCAAGTCTGCGGCTGACCAGTGCGGCCTGCTGGTGTACTCTAAGCTCCGCTCTGTCGAAGAATCCGCTGAGACTTCCGTCAACAACATCGCCGTTGCGGCGTATCAGGACGGCTATCAGGGCATCGGCGGCTATGCCTACAAGCATTACCTCCAGGTGCTCAAGACCTCCCCGCTGCCGTGGACGAGCTGTGCGTTCATCGCTTACATGACCACCACCAACGAAGGCTTCGCTGCGTGGGGCAAGGACATGGGCGGTTACAGCGCGAACCCGGTCTGCATGCAGGATCACTCTCAGGATGGTTATGTGGACGGTGTGAACACCTATGACGCGAAGAACGACCGCGGCTACGAGTGGTGGGTCTCCGCTGACGGCGGCCGCCTCGTCGTGGAAGATCCGGCGTACTGCGCGCAGGTTTCCTTCGACCTCGGCGACTGGATCGACATGATCGTCGGCAATAAGTAAGCATTTCGGAAACTTGACTTGACGTGTGAGGGGCATGAAGCGTTTCATGCCCCTCACATGGTACAGGGGGAATATCATGCAGCAAACTGTCAAAGCGAGCGGGACGCGGGTTTGGCTCAATAAGCTGAAAACCACATTCTCCAAGCCGCAGAACGCCATTCTGCTGGCGCTGGGTATCCTGCTCACATTCTCAACCATTGCGCCGATGATTTCCATCGCGCTGGATACCGTAACCGTTCATGTCGGCTCGGTGGATAGCCATTATACCGGGCTGACGGAGGGCTACACGTTTTACAACTGGCAGGATCTGTTTACCGGCAAGCTGGCGAAGGTCAATCTCTGGTCGCCGCTGCTCAACTCGGTTCTGCTGTCGGTGTTTTCCTGCTTCGGCGCGATTTTCTACGGCGGCCTGTTTGCTTATCTGGTCACCCGCACGAACATGCGCTGCAAGAAATATTTAAGCTCGATTTTCATTTTCCCGTATATCATGCCCCAGTGGACGCTGGCCGTCATCTGGCAGAATCTGTTTGATTCCAACCTTGTGACGGGCACGTCCGACGGCCTGCTGGCCGCCATCTTCGGCATCCGCATGCCGCTGTGGTGGTGCCAGGGTATGTTCCCCAGCGTGATGGTGCTTTCGCTGCACTACGCGCCGTTCGCGTATATCCTCATCGGCGGCATTTTCCGCAACATGGACGCGAACCTTGAAGAAGCCGCGACCATCATGGGCACGCCGCGCCTCAAGATTTTCGCGCGCGTGACGCTGCCGCTGGTCAAGCCAGCCGTGCTGAGCACGGTGCTGCTGGTCTTTTCCAGCGCGATGGGCTCGTACCCCGTGCCGCATTACCTGAACCTGACGACCCTGTGTACCAAGTATGTGCAGATGGGCGAGAAGCGTGCGGGCGAGGCGAGTATCCTTGCGGTGATCATGATTCTCTTCGGCGTGTTGATCCTGATCGTCAACCAGAAGACGACCTCCGGCCGCCAGAGTTACACGACCGTCACCGGCAAGTCCGGCCAGATTTCGCTGGTCAATCTCGGCAAAATCGGCCGCAATGTGGTCGCCGCCATTTTCTGCGTGACCACGTTCTTCACGGGCATTCTGCCGATTATCCTGTTCGCCATCGAGACCTTCCTGCCGAACCCCGGCGATTACAGCTTCATCCGCAACGGCGTCGCGGGCAACCTGACGGCCAAGTGGTGGGTGACCAGCGAAAACATCACCGAAAACGGCATGTATGGCCAGAAAGGCATTCTCTTCAACGAGGCCATCTGGGGCGCGTTCAAGGGCACGCTGATTGTTGCGGTCTGCTGCGCGCTGCTGGCGGGCACCATCGGCCTGCTGGTCGGCTACTGCGTCAGCAAAAACCGGCGCAGCAAGTGGGCGGCTTACGTCAACAACATGGCGTTTCTGCCGTATCTGATGCCGTCGCTGGCCGTCGGCGTCGCGTTCTTCGTATTCGGCTCTTCGATGGGCATTTTCAACACCTATCTGCTGCTCGTGCTGGCCGGCACGGTGAAGTATATCCCGTTCGCCAGCCGCAGCGCGCTCAGCTCCATGATGCAGCTCTCCGGCGAAATTGAGGAAGCCGCCATCATTCAGGATATCCCGTGGCACAAGCGCATGCTCAATATCATCATCCCGATTCAGAAGACCTCCATCATGAGCGGCTATCTGCTGCCGTTCATCACCTGCGTGCGCGAGTTGACGCTGTTCATGCTACTCTGCTCACAGACGAAAATCATCACCACGATGCTGGATTATTTCGACGAGATGGGTCTGTATGCGTTTTCCAGCGGCATCAACCTGATTCTGATCGTGTTCATCCTGATCTGCAACGCGCTGATTAACAAGCTGACCGGCGCAAGTCTGGACAAAGGAATTGGAGGAGAGTAAATGTCTCGGATTGAATTGACCAATGTCACCAAGCGCTGGGGCCAGTTTTACGCGGTGGATAACCTCAGCATGGTCATTGAAGATAATGCGTTTGTCACGCTGCTTGGCCCGTCCGGCTGCGGCAAGACGACCACCCTGCGCATGATCGCGGGCCTTGAAACGCCGACAAGCGGCCGCATCACCATCGACGGTGTGCCGGTCTTTGACTCGCAGAAGGGCATCAACGTTTCCGCCAACAAGCGCAAGGTTGGTTTCCTGTTCCAGAACTACGCGCTCTGGCCGAACATGACCGTCTACCAGAATATCTCCTTCGGCCTGACCAACATCAAGGAGGAGATGGACGAAATCGACTTTAACGCGCGCACGGCGGCACGCATGATTGAGATTCTGCAAAAACCGCAGGACGTCGTCCGCGCCATCAACGAGTGCGTCGATAAGAAGAAAAAGCTGAATTTGGATAAGGCGTATCTCCGCCTGATCGATCTTTACGAAATCAGCCTGTTTACGGCCAAGACGCTGATGGGCATGAAGTTGCAGGAGGCGGGCGACCCGAAGGCCTCCGCCGCGCAGGAGATCAAAAAGCTGGAGGAGAAGCTGGCCGCCGCCAAGGCGAAGGCCGAAAAGAACGGCTGCATCCTGAGCGACGATTACACCCTGATGAAGGGCGGCAAGCCGGTGCGCAGCATGCGCAAGATGACGGCGGAGGAAATCGACCTGATTGTCCGCCGCGTCTCCCGCATCGTCAAAATCGGCATGTTCATGGATCGTTATCCCAGCGAGCTTTCCGGCGGCCAGCAGCAGCGCGTGGCCATCGCCCGCACGCTTGCGCCAAACCCGAAGGTGCTCTTCATGGATGAGCCGCTTTCCAACCTCGACGCGAAACTCCGACTGGAAATGCGTTCCGAGCTTCAGCGCCTGCATTTGCAGACCGGCTCGACGTTTGTCTACGTCACGCACGACCAGATGGAGGCCATGACGCTGGCGACGCGCATCTGCCTGATGGAAAACGGCGTGCTCCAGCAGTATGACGAGCCGCTGACGGTGTACGGCAAGCCGAGCAATCTGTTTGTTGCGGACTTTGTCGGTAATCCGGCGATCAACTTCATCGAGGCCAGGGGCGCGCAGAAACAGGACGGCGCGGTGGAGCTGACCATGCTGGGCGGCGTGAAAGCGGCGTATGCGCCGGGCGAACCGGTGAATCTGCGCGAATGGTTTGCGCGCGAGGAAAAAGCCGCCGCGGCCAATGTAGACACGCATGCGGTGGAGAAGGCGAACCGTGATTCCCTGTTCAAATACCACATCGCGAAGGTGGAAGAGGACGAGTTTGAGGATGAAGTGACACTGACGCACGAAGATTTTGTGCTGGGCATCCGCCCGGAGTGTGTGAGCATTTGCGAAGACGGCGCGCTTGAGGGCGAAATCTTCAGCGCAATGCCCACCGGCATGGAGACGACCGTCAAGGTGCGCGTGGGCGAGTTCCTCTTTACGGGCGTGGTCTTCGGCGGCATCACCTACAAGATCGGGCAGAAGGTGCGGCTTTCCTTCACGGGCGCGGACATCCTGATGTTCAGCCGCGAAAACGGCAAGCTGATTACCCGCGGCACGATGAAAATCTAAGAGAAAAAAACGATTGGGACAAAAGACGATTGGGACTTTGGCATGTCCCAATCGTTTTTTAACTTTCTAAACCGGTTTGTGACGTTTAACTCCTTCCGTCACGCCTTCGGCGTTTTTCATCGTCTGAATCCGCCACAGGCGGCAGCGATTCAAACGTCCCTCAAAGAGGGAGGCGTTGTTCTTTCGCGAATGTGGCTTAACGTCAAAAGGCTCCCTCTTAGAGGGAGCTGTCAGCGAAGCTGACTGAAGGAGTTATTGGGGCAAAGCCCCAATCGTTCTTTTTTACCGCCGAAGCGGCGGAAGGATTATAAGCTTGACGTGGTCAGCGAAATCAGCGAAACCGTCGGCGGATTGAAAAGGCGGAAGAACGGCAGGGGATACAGCCCGTCGTTGTTGCCGAGACCGGGCGAGACGTACAGATAGGTTCCGCCCTTTTTCGTCAGCCCGTAATAGGTGTTTTTGCCCGGAAGAATCCCGTAAAACGGGAGATTCTGCGACGGAATAAACAGTGCGCCGACAAACGGCAGACGAACCAATCCCCCCTGATAATGGCCGCAGAGCACCAGATGCAGCCGCCCGCGCAGACTGCCCGCATACGCGCCTTCCAGCTCTTCGTCGGCAGGCGGCACATGCGTCAGCGCAATATAAACGTCCTCGTCGGTCATTTGTGCGCGCGCGTCGCGGGTTTCGGTCAGCCATTGCAGGTTGTAGGCGGTCAGCTCGATGGCATTTTCGTCGCCGCCGGACAGCGCGTCGAGGTATTGCCGCTCAAACTGCTCCTGCATCGTATCCATGTCCAGACTCAAAAGCGCGCTGGTTGTCAGCCACAGCGCGTGCCCGTCGCGCTCAATCCGCACGGGTGCGCTGAGCAGCTGCGCGCCGCGCCGCCTTGCGCCGAGCACCCAGGGGGCGAACGGACTGCCGCTTGCCGCATAGCTCATCGACGCGGGAAGCGGGTCTTTGTCGCCCGGAATCATGTAAATCGGTACGCCGGGCTTGAGTTCGTGCAGCATCTCGATGAGCGTGTAGAGCGGCTGCGCGTTCCCGCGGGAAGAAACCATGTCTCCGGTGAGCACTACCGCGTCAAAATCTTCCTTTTGCAGCGCAAAACGTATGCGCGATTGATTCGCGCCATAGGACGCGCCCTTGAGATCGGAAATGTGCAGCAGCGTATATCCTTCCAGCGCCGAATCCATTTTCCGAATCGGCACGGTGACGCGCACAACCTGTACAAATTGATTGATCGCCAGATTGGCGGCCAGCGCCGCAAGCAACAGAAGCAGCAGAAAAACCAGAACACGCCTGCCCAGCGGCGCGCGTGGCCTGGGCTCAAAAAATTCGTCCCCGGGCTGCGCGGCTTTGAAATGCGCGGTATGCTGCGGGGAAAAGGAATCAAAGCCGCTTCGGCTCTGAGAGGGGCGTCTGTTCATGGCTGAAACCTCGAATCTGTCCAAAATCGCTGTGAGCAGCCCGAAGGCCGACCCTCTTTCGTATGAAAACCTGTGTATGTTCAGTCGGCGTCAAGTTGAAAGTTACGCAAAAACGGGAAATGTAACCAACACGTCCATTATACCGAAATGATGGGGCGGATTCAACCGAAAAAATGCGCGAAACGAAAAAAGTTTCGCTTCCGCTTTGCATGAACAGCCAAGTGTGATACAATCAACATATGAATTCGGACGGAGGATGAACATGGCGAAGGAAAAGACGGTGTTCGTGTGCAGCGCATGCGGCTATGAAACCCCGCGCTGGATGGGCAAGTGCCCCGGCTGCAACGCGTGGAACACTTTGGAGGAACAGGCCCCGCAGGCTGCGCAGCAGGCCGTGCCCGTCAAGGCGAACAAGCAGCGCCCCGGCACGGGCGCAAGCGCGATGCGCCTTTCCGAAATCCCGGAGGAAACGAGCGCCCGCGCGACGACGGGCATCGGAGAACTTGACCGAGTGCTCGGCGGGGGCGTGGTGGAAGGTTCGCTGATGCTGGTCGGCGGCGATCCGGGCATCGGCAAATCGACACTGCTGCTGCAAGCCTCCGAACATTTGGCGCAGAATGGCGCGCGCGTGCTGTATATTTCCGGCGAGGAATCCGTGCGGCAGATCAAGATGCGCGCGCGGCGGCTGGGCGTGACGAGCGACAATCTGCTCATCCTCAGCGAAAATGCGATGGACGCGGCTGAGCGCCGCTGGGAGGAAATCGCGCCGGATTACATGATCATCGACTCGATTCAGACGATGTATCGGCCGGATATGGCCAGCGCGCCCGGCAGCGTGTCTCAGGTGCGCGAGTGCGCCAGTCTACTGATGCGCATGGCCAAGACGACGGGCTGCGCGGTGTTTCTCGTCGGCCATGTGACCAAAGAGGGCGCGATTGCCGGCCCGCGCGTGCTGGAACACATGGTGGACGTGGTGCTCTATTTCGAGGGCGACCGGCAGCACGAATATCGCATTCTGCGCGCAGTGAAAAACCGCTTCGGTTCGGTCAATGAGCTTGGGCTGTTTGAGATGCGCGAGAGCGGCATGGTGCCGGTGGAAAATCCGTCGGAACTGCTGCTTTCCACGCGGGCGCGCAACGTGCCCGGCTCGTGCGTACACTGCGCGATCGAAGGCTCACGGCCCATGCTGGTGGATGTGCAGGCGCTGGCCTTGCAGACGGCCTATGGCACGCCGCGGCGCACGACGAACGGCTTTGACGCGGGAAGGCTGGCGCTGCTGCTGGCCGTGCTGGAAAAGCGCGCGGGCGTGTCGCTGTTCAATCAGGATGTGTATGTCAACGTTGCGGGCGGGCTTGAGCTGTCCGAACCGGCGGCGGATCTGCCGCTCTGCGCGGCGGTCGCTTCCAGCGTGCGCGACGCATGCGTGCCGGGCGATTGGGCGGTGATCGGCGAGGTCGGTCTGGCGGGCGAGATCCGCGCCGTTTCTCAGGCGGAACGCCGCCTTGCCGAGTGCGCGAGACTCGGCTTCACGACCGCCGTCATTCCGCGGGAGAACGCCAGGCACCTCCGCGCGCCGGAAGGCATGCGGGTCTATGGCGTGGAAACGCTGGCCGAAGCGCTGGCGATTCTGTTCGGATAAAATCGAATGGTATCGGACGGACGAACGATGGGCGCTCCTTGTGTGCGGATTTGCGAAAATCCGTTGCAGGGGGCGCGCGTTGCGCGTCCGTTTTTCTATCGTTACAACTTTGTTACACGAAGAAGGAAGAATATATGATATGATAAAGAGGAAGGAAAACGACTTCCGTATCGTTTTCGCGCGATTTCGAGGATGGAATCGAGCGTGAAGGGAGGCAAAGCGGCATGGCAAACCTTTTGTTGGTCGAAGACGACGCGTCCGTTCGGCAGATTGTGATGTTGCAGCTGTCGCTGGTCGGCTATGACGTGCGCGCGGCGGAGGACGCAGGGCAGGCGCGTCGCATGATGGAAGAAAAAACGCCGGATCTGGCGATTCTGGATATCATGCTGCCCGGCGAGGACGGCTTTTCGCTGGCCGAAACGATGATGGAGCGGGCCGTTCCCGTATTGTTTTTGACGGCGAAGACGGCGGTTTCTGACCGCGTGCGCGGGCTGCGCATGGGCGCGGAGGACTATATGCTCAAGCCGTTTGAACCGGAAGAACTGCTGGCTCGCGTGGAAAACATCCTCCGCCGCACCAGGAAGGCGCGGACGCATTTTGTCTTCGGCGCGCTGGTTGTCGATCTGCCGTCCCGACGCGTGACGAAGGGCGAGCGCGAAGTGGCGCTGACTGCGCTGGAATTTGACCTGCTGGCGATGCTCGTGCGCCGCAGCAACGTGGCGCTCAGCCGTGAAGCGCTGCTTTCGGGCGTATGGGGCTATGCTTATCAGGGGGAAACGCGCACAGTGGATGTGCATATTCAACGCCTGCGCGGCAAAATCGGCGCGGAATACATTGAAACGGTGTATAAATACGGTTATCGGTTCTGCGGCGAAGGGGAGGGAAAACCATGAGAAAACGCATTGCGCTGTGCATGGTGGCGCTCGTGCTGACGCTGCTTGGCCCAGGGATGGCGCTGGTCGTTTCCCGAAGCTTTGCGTTGACGATGGAGCGGGAACGCGCACGGGCGCTTGGCGAGGAAGCGGCGATTGCGCGCGCGCTGACGCTGGAAACCGCGGAGGGAAACGTTGGCCGATCCACTGCTTCAACTTTGCAGACGCGGTATGGCTCAAACGAATTGACGATCTATTTGCTGCAAAACGGCGAGACGATCACGGGCGAAGCGCTTCCGACGGTGCAGAAACTGCCTGAACTGCTGAACACGGAAACGCGCGCGACGCTGCTGGATGGGGTAAGCGAACGGCTGCTGATTGCGCATGCGCTGGACGGAGAAATCACGCTGCTGACCGCGCTGGATGTTTCGCCCGTGTATGCGCTCCGCCGCGAATTGCTGCGGGGCGCGGCGGCGCTGGGCCTGATCGGTCTGGCTCTGGCCGGGGCGCTGGCCATCTGGATTTCCGGCGTGCTGACAAGGCCGCTGAGTCAACTGGCCGACGCGGCGGCAAAACTGGCGGACGGCGATTACGCCGCGCCCCTGCCGGCTGCAAAAAACGATGAGATGAACGCCCTGATTCGTGCGTTTTCCCGCATGAGCGCGGCAATCGACGAACGGGAAACCGCGCTTCGCACACAGGCGGAGGAACGGCAGGCGCTCATCGACGCGCTGGCGCATGAAATGCGCACGCCGCTGACGGCCATCCTTGGCGGCGCGCGGCTCTTGCAGCAATCCAGACTGAGCGGCAGCCAGCAGAGCGAACTGCTCGATACGATGGCGCGGGAGGCGTCGCGGCTCTCGACGATGGACGAGCGCCTGCTGCTGCTCACACGGCTTGATCACGAAGCACCCGCATTTGCACCGTTTGATTCACAGGCGATGGCGCGGGAAGCGCTGAGCGTGTTTGACGGCGTGCGGCTGGAAGGGGATGACGCGGTATTCGTCGGCGAGCGGGAACTGACGATTCTGCTGCTGCGCAATCTGGTGGTCAATGCGCAGAGGGCGGGAGGAAAAGAGGCCGTCCGCGTGACGCTGCATCCCGACGGATTTGACGTGACAGATTACGGCTGCGGCATGACGAAAGAACAGATCGCGCGGGCGTTTGAGCCGTTTTATAAGGCCGATAAGGCGCGAACCAGGCGCGCGGGCGGCGCGGGGCTGGGACTGCCGCTCTGCCGCAAAATCGCGCGGCTGCATCACGGAAAGCTCCACATGGAAAGCGAAATCGGCAGAGGCACGCGCGTTTGTTACAGGTTTGATACATCTCTGTGACGACACGGAAACGCATAATCGGGTAGCATAAAGGCACGGAAACGACACCGAAAGAACAGCCTAACGACATGGAAAGGAAGGGATTTGGCATGAAAAAGACAGGCTTGGCCGTACTGATGGCGCTGTTTTGTCTGCCGATAGGGGCGAAGGCCGTGCGCGAAGGCGTTGTCGAGAATGCGCCGATGGTCGAGGTGCGGGAGACGGCTTCCTATCTGCCCAGCGTGCGGCAGGAGAAGGCGGAAACGGACTGGATGCTGGAGGAAGCCTACACCGAGATCGATACGACGGAGATGATGTATGCCGATATCGGGCGATGGCTGACGAGCAACTGCCGCCTGACCATGGGCGAGCGCAAGCGCATGGAAAAGCTGATGGCGGCTTATGCGGCGGGTGAGCGAACCGGAGACGGCGCAAGTGTGCTGGAAGCGAAGAAGCGCGTCCGCGTCGGCGTATATGCGCTTGATCCGAAGGAATACGACGGGGAACGGGTGCTGCTGCTCCTGCCGGGCAACTGCCTGACGGATGAGGAGATGCTGGCGATTCTGGACGCGTATCATCAGCTGGGCGAGGTTTTTGATCCGGATGAGCTGAATGAGCGCAACTGCGTGCGCGGGCACACCTACACGCGCGACCTGTCCAAAGAGGAGGACGAGCGCAACGAGAATCTGCGCAGCCAGATTGAGCGCGGCATCCTCAGGCGGGAAGACGTGCCCGAAACGCTGAAGGCCGTCGAGCTGGATAACGCTTCATTTCTCGGATCGTATAACGGAAAGTTTATTTTCGCGCCGTATCGGCGGTTGACCGACGACGAGCTGGCCGATATGCTGTTTCTCAAGGATGTGCAAAACCAGTGCGAGGGCCTTGACCTCGACCTGCTGGAACGCAACGCCCGGCTGGCCATACATGAGGCGGGCTATCCGCTCAGTGCAACGCTTTACCGGATGCACAGCTACACGGATCGAATTCTCTCCGGCAGAGAATGGAAGAAAAAGCGGATTGTTTCGCTGACCTTTTCCTATTCGGATGAGGCAGGCGCCGCGCAGAAGGTATACGTGTATCTGGACGGCGGAACGGGAAAAGTCGATCAAATCGAGCCATGAAACGCAAAAGGCTGTCCGCCCCGGCAGGGGAGGACAGCCGATATGGCTTAACGCACAGGGAACGGAATGAAGCCCGTTTACATGTGCAGGCCCTGTGGCCTAAGAACGGACGTGTTCAGCCCGTTTACAGGTTTTCGCCGTTGCTTTCCATCACGGTTTGATACCAGAAGGCGGAATCCTTCGGCGTGCGTTTCTGCGTGGCATAATCCACGTGAATCAGCCCAAAGCGCTCGCTGTAACCATACGCCCACTCGTAATTATCCATCAGCGACCAGGCAAAGTAGCCCGCGGCGTCTACGCCGTCCTCTGCCGCGCGGCGATAGGCCAGCAGATAGCGGCGCATGTAATCCTCGCGGTTCGGATCATGCACATGGCCGTCGAGCGAGACGGCGTCGTGCGCGGACATGCCGTTTTCGGAGATGATGAACGGCGTTTGATAGCGCTCATAGAGGAATTTCGGCCCCCAATAGAGCGCATCCGGGCGAATCGTCCAGCCGATGGCCGTTCGCGGTTCGCCGATTGCGCCCGGCACTTCTTCATAGCCTTTGGCGTTGTCGGCGGCACGGAAAAAACGGCCGTTGTAGATATTTTGCGCGTAGAAATCCAGCGGCTGGCTGATCAGAGCCAGGTCGTTTTCCCAGCCCTGCGGCAGCGCGCCGAAAAAATGCCTGCCGGATTCCGGATAATGGCCCAGCATCACCGGGTCGCTCCACCAGGCGACGTTAAACGCCCAGAAATCGCCGGTCGGCACGTCGAAATACGCTTTACGCGCGGCTTCCACATCAGCAGGAGCAGAGGTGAACGGAATGGCCGCGTCGCCGCACGGCGCATAGCCCACGCGGCAATCCGGAACGAGCGAACGCAGGGCGCGAACCGCCAGACCGTGCGCCTTGAGCACATGATGGCTCATCGGGATGGTCGCGGCGGCGGGGAGCATCAGTCCCGGCGCGTGAGCGCCCGTGCCATAGCCCAGACCGATGAAGCACTGCGGCTCGTTGAGCGTGATGAAATCCTTCACGCGGTCGCCGAAACGGCGCGCGCAGACGGAGACATATGCTTCAAACCACTTTGGGCTGTCCGGATTGGCCCACGCGCCGCGATCCGCAAGCGCTTGCGGATAATCCCAGTGGAACAGCGTGACAAACGGGCGGATGCCGTTGGCGAGCAGCGCGTCAATCAGGCGGTTGTAAAACGCGACGCCCTCCTCGTTGACCGCGCCGACGCCCTGCGGCAGAATGCGCGGCCAGGAGAGGGAGAAGCGGTAGTTTTTTACGCCCAGCCGCGCCATGAGCTTTACGTCTTCTTCGACGCGGTGATAATGATCGCAGGCGATATCGCCGGTGTGACCGCCGTAGATTTTGCCCGGCCAGTGGGAAAACGTATCCCAGACGGAAGGCCCCTTGCCGCCCTCCAATGCCGCGCCTTCAATCTGGTAGGACGCGGTCGCCGCGCCCCAAATGAAATCCTTGCGAAAGCCCATGAAAAAAACCTCCTGAACGTTTATATGCTGCTTCTATCATACAGCAAAACGATAAAAAAGAACAGGGCTGTTTTTGAAGCAGCCCTGTTCGAGTGGAAGCGAAAAAGGTTTTCAGCCCTTCACACCGCCGAGCGCAACGCCGGCGACGATGAACTTGCTCAGAAACAGATAGATGATGATGACCGGCATGATCGCGATGGCGATCAGCATGTAGACCTGACCCATATCGAATTTAAGGAAGTCCGCGCTGCGGAGCTGAGCGATCAAAATCGGGAGGGTCTTTTTCTTGTTGCTGGTCAGAATCAGGGCCGGAACGAAGTAGTTGTTCCACGAGGCGACAAAGGTGAAAATCGCCTGCACGGCCAGTGCCGGTTTCATGATCGGCAGCACCACGTGGTTAAACGTGTGGAATTCGCCGGAACCGTCGATGCGCGCCGCTTCCACGATTTCCATCGGCAGGTTGCTCTTCATGTAGGAAACCATGAAATAATACACGGTCGGCGCGGCGATGCTCGGCAGGAACAGCGGAATCAGCGTGTCGGTGAGCTTCATGTTCGTCATCAAACGAAGGAAACCCAGCGCGGAAACCTGCGTCGGCATCGTCATGATGAGGATGATGAACGCGGAAGCGATCTTCTTGAGCTTGAAGTCGTAGGCGTGCACGCCGTAGGCCGTCAGCGCGGAGAAGTAAATCGAAAGAATCGCGGAGAGGGCGGCGACGACCAGACTGTTTTTGATGCCCGAAAGAATCGGAATGTTCGCATCCGCCAGCACGTTTTTCAGGTTCGTCGTGAACGACTTGCCGGGCAGGAAGGAGAAGCCGCGCTGAATCTGGTAATGGTTGCGTGTGGCGTTGATAAGGAGCACATAGAAGAAGAACAGGCAGAGGAAGCAGAGGAACGCCAGCACCACATAACTCACAATGCGGCGTGCCAGCAGCTCGTGTCTGCTGTGCTCAGCGCCCTTATCTTTGACGGCTTGCGTAGTCATTTCTTTTTCCTCCCTTCGTCTTCATTGGTCGAGCGGTAGATCACAACGCACAGCACGGCGCAGATGATGAACAGAATCACGGAAACCGCGCCCGCCATGCCGTAGTTCTTGCTGAACATGTGGTTGTTGAGGTACATGATCATGGTTGTGGCGCAGCGATCCGGATTGCCTTTGCCATTGGTCAAAATCTGCGGCACATCGAACATCTGGAGGCCGCCGATGAGGGACGTGATCATCACGTAGACCAGAATGGGGCGGATGAGCGGCATGGTGATCTTCCAGAAAATCCGGCTCGGCGTGCAGCCGTCGATTTCGGCGGCTTCAAACAGGCTGAGGTCGATGCCCATGACGGCGGCCATCAGCAGGATGGTCGTGTTGCCGAACCACATCAAAAAGTTCATCAGCGCAATCAGCCCGCGCGTGCCCGCGACGCTGGAAAGGAAGCGGAACGGTTCGTTGAGAATGCCCGCGGAGATCAGTGCGGCGTTGACCGGGCCGTTATCCGAGAAGAGGGCAAAGAACAGCATGGCGAACGCGGAGGCCATGATCAGGTTGGGCATGTAGATGACGGTCTTGAAGAACGGCTGGCAGCGGATGCGCAGGCGGTTATCCGTAAACCAGACGGCCAGCAGCAGCGAAATGGTGATCTGCGGCACAAAACCGAGAATCCACAGCAGCATGGTGTTGCCCAGATATTTGGGCAGATCCAGGCTGAGCAGTTTGACGTAATTGCTAAGGCCCGTAAAGTTGGGGCCGATGACCTTCAAGCCGCTGCGATAATACTCAAAAAAGCTGTAATAGATGGTTGAAGCGAGCGGAATCAGCTGGAAAATCGCAAAGGCGATGAAGAACGGCGCGATGAAAATATAGCCCCATTTCGCGTAGCTGATTGAGCGGCGCTTTGTTCCTTTTGCGGGCGCTTGCATACGAATCACCTTTCTTTGTGGAATAAGAAAATGGGACGGGCAGAGCGCCCGCCCCATTGTGCGTATGGGTTAGAGGATTATTCCGGCCAGACAACCTCGGTCAGTTCCGGATAGAGCTCCATGATCGCGGTTTCAAAGTTCTTCTTCGCGCCATCGATATCCACGGTGCCGTCGAAGTAATCGCGGAACGCGTTCTGGATCTGCTCGTTGCAGCCCTGGTCATACGGACCGGCGTTGCTCATGTCGATCTTCTCAGCGGACTTGGCGAACAGCGCGATGTGGTTCTGGCCGCCGAGGAACGCGGACTGATAATCGCTGTTCGCGATTTCGTTCATGGCTTCGATGTTGTTGGTGTAATCCTGGGTATCCAGGGTGATCTGCTTGTCGATTTCCTTGTCGCAGGTCAGCTTGGTCATGACGTCCTTGATGGTCTCGGCGTTATCCGTGCCGGTCGCGGCGCAGATCCAGGTGCCGCCCCAGTAATAGGACTGCGGGCCTTCGCAAACCGCGTAATCGCCGTAGATGCCGTTGCCGACTTCTTCCTTGCCGCCTTCAGCGACCGGCGTGGCGAGGGAGTTGCCCAGCAGGGTGAAGTTGATGCCCCAAGTGGAGTAGAAGAAGCCGAAGACCTTGCCTTCCGGACCCTGATCGGCCGCCCAGGTGTTATCCCAGAGCCTGGACTTGTTGTTGTAGCCCTTGTCGGTGAATTCCTTGGTCTGCTCAACCCACTTCATGATGTTGGCGTCAACCTTGACGGTCGTGCCGTCCACCCACGGAGCGGAAACGTTGTTGGAGAAGGTGCGGTAGCTGTCGTCGTAGCCGGAGAGCATCTTGTAGCCCTTTTCGGCGGCCTTTGCGGCAACCTCGTTGAACTTATCCCAATCGCTCAGGTAGGTCTGCACTTCGGCGGGATCATCCGTGCCGAGCACGTCCTTGGCGATGGAGCGGCGGTAGGCGAACAGGCCCGGCGTCGCCTGCCAGGTCACGCCCTTGAGCACGCCGTCGGCAGTCGCGATATCCTGCGTGTACTTATACTGGCCGGCCAGCTCGTCGTCGGTCAGACCGATATCGGCGCGAACATCCAGCGTGTACGGAGAATCCACATACTTGAGCGCGTAGTCGGCTTCGATGAGGAACATGTCGATCTTGTCGTCATCGGCAGCGGACTCCTGAGAGAGCAGAGCCTCATCCAGCTTGTTCTGGTAGTTGTTGTCGGCGTTCGGGTTGATCGTCCACTTGACGATGGTGCCGTCGTTCAGGGTTGTGGTGGACTTGTCTTCCGCAACTTCCTTGACTTCCGGATAGTAGGCGTTGAAGCGGGACTGGAATTCGTCGTTCCAGCACCAGACGTTCAGCACGCTGCCCTCAGCGAGGGAGACGCTGGCCAGAGAACTCATCGCGAGCGCGAGCGCCAAAGCCTTAGACAAATGTTTCCTCATAAGAAATAACCTCCTTTTTATTGTTCACCCTCATTCCGCAGAGGGAGAATCGCACATCAAGCCAGCCTTGCGACTGTGCCGCCCGTGATGAGACGGCAGGGAACGGAAACGATTTCGGGGAGCGTCGTGCGCGGCTGCTCAATCAGATGAACGAGCTTGCGCGCCGCCTCGCGGCCGATTTTGAAAACATCCTGTTCGACGGTGGTCAGCTGCGGCTGACACATCTGGATCATGGCTACGCCGTCGTACCCGGTGATGGAAATATCTTCCGGAACCCTCAGACCCGCCGCGCGAATGGCGTCCATGCCGCCCAGCGCGGAGTAGTCGTCCGGCATCAGGATGCAGGTGGGGCGATCCCTGAGACTGAGCAGCTGCGCCGTCGTCTCGCGGGTGGAGGCGGGATCGTGATACGGCGAAGCGATGAGGTAATCATCCGGCACGGAAAGGCCCGCGTCATTCATCGTTCGCAGAAAACTGGTCAGGCGGATGTCGCTGACGGTATCCTGCGCGCCGTAGATGAACGCGACTTTTTTGTGGCCCATCGAGAGAATGTAGCGGGTGAGCGCCTCGATGCCCTGCCTGTTTTCGGACTGCACACAGGCTTTGTTGTTGAAAACGTGGTCGATGGTGACCAGCGGAAGCGGACTGGAGACGAGCTGGAGCACCTCGCTGTCGTCGAAGTGGGAACAGACGATGCAGACGCCGTCCACATTGCGATAGCGGCAATGTTCCAGATAGGTCATTTTGGAATGGCCCATGTTGTGGGTGATAAAGGTGATATCATAGCCCCGGCGTTCGGCTTCCTGCTTGAAGGATTGCAGCACGGGGGAAAAATAGCTGTGCGTAAAACCGCTTTCAGTATCATCCGAATAGAGCACGCCGAGGTTGAACGTGCGCCCGATTTTCAGGCTCCGCGCGATGGCGTTGGCCCGATAGCCCATTTCATCCGCCACGGCGCGAACCTGCTTGCGGGTTTCTTCGCTCACGTCGGGGTAATCGTTGAGGGCTTTGCTCACGGTCGAGACGGAGAGGCCGCACCGAGCGGAAAGCTCTTTGATCGTAACGGCCATGTTTCCAACTCCTTGTTTGTGAGGTTTGATGATTCCGAAATGCTCTAAACCGTTTTCGTGATTTCATTATACGACGACCTTGCTAAAATTGCAAGCACTTTTTTCAAAAAATAGAAATTTTTTCTCAAACTCAGCTGAAAATGTGGCTGAAATGCTCAAAAACAGGACGCATTTTATACGCGTATATAAAGGAAGAAGACGCAAAACGATTTCAGGAGAGGCGGGAAAGAACGAAAACGGCTGAAAAAAAGGATGGGCGAAATCGCGAAAAAATCTTGATTTTTACGGAAAAATGGGATATAGTTACATTAGATTCAAATGAGAAAGTGAACGCCAGAACGAAACCGATTTCGCATCGGCCGGCGGTGCGCCGAGCCGTTGCCGCTATAAAAAGGAGGAAACCTCATGCAGTACGGCCATTTTGACGACGCGGCCCGTGAATACGTCATCACCGAGCCGCAGACGCCGTCGCCCTGGATCAACTATCTGGGCAGCGAGGCGTTTTTTACCCTGATGAGCAACACCAGCGGCGGTTACAGCTTCTATAAGGATGCGCGCATGCTGCGCCTGACCCGCTACCGCTACAACAACGTGCCGACCGACGCGGGCGGACAGTATTTCTATATCAACGACGGCGGCGTCGTGTGGACGCCGGGCTTCATACCGGTGAAAACCCCGCTGGATCGCTATGAGTGCCGCCACGGCCTGGGCTACACCCGCATCACGGGTGAGAAGAACGGGCTTGAGGCGGTGGAAACCGCGATGGTGCCGCGCGGCGTGAACGCGCTGGTGACGAAAGTGGAATTGACCAACCATGCGAACGAGACCAAAGAGGTTTCGCTGTACAGTTTTGTGGAGTTCTGCCTGTGGAACGCGCAGGACGATGCGACCAATTTCCAGCGCAATTTCTCCACCGGCGAGGTCGAAATCGAAGGCAGCGCGATCTATCACAAGACGGAATACCGCGAGCGCCGCAACCACTTTGCCGTTTACGCCGTGAATGCGCCGATCGACGGCTTCGACACCGATCGCGAAAGCTTCCTCGGCGCGTACAATGGTTTTGGCGAGCCGCGCGCCGTGCTTGAAAACAGGAGCGCGAACAGCGTCGCCAGCGGATGGGCGCCCATCGGCAGCCACAATCTGCGCGGCACATTGCAGCCGGGCGAACGCGTGTGTTTCGTGTTTGTGCTGGGTTACTGCGAGAATCCGGAGGAGGAGAAGTTTGTCGCGCCGAACGTCATCAATAAAGCGCCCGCCTACAAGCTGATGGAGCAGTTCAGTAGCGAAGCGCAGTTTGACGCGGCCTTTGACGAGCTGGCCGGGTATTGGGACGGTCTGCTTTCCATCTATCAGGTGCAGAGCGGCGAACCGCGTCTCAACCGCATGGTCAACCTCTGGAACCAGTATCAATGCATGGTGACGTTCAACATGTCCCGTTCGGCCAGCTACTATGAATCCGGCATTGGCCGCGGCATGGGCTTCCGCGATTCCACACAGGATCTGCTTGGCTTTGTGCATTTGATTCCCACGCGCGCGCGCGAACGTATTCTGGATATTGCGGCGACGCAGTTCCCGGACGGCAGCGCCTATCATCAGTATCAGCCGTTGACCAAGCGCGGCAATTTCGACGTGGGTTCTGGCTTCAACGACGACCCGCTCTGGCTGATTTTCGGCGTGGCGGCATATGTCAAGGAGACGGGAGATCTGAGCATCCTGAGCGAAAGCGTGCCGTTTGACAACGACGAGAGCAAGGCGCAGCCGCTGATGGAACATCTGCGCCGCAGCTTCCATTATACGGTGGATCATCTCGGCCCGCACGGCCTGCCGCTTATCGGCCGCGCGGATTGGAACGACTGCCTGAATCTCAACTGCTTCTCCAAGACGCCGGGCGAGAGCTTCCAGACAACGGCGAATTTTGAATCCGGCGTGGCGGAATCGCTGTTTATCGCGGGCATGTTCGTCGGCGTCTGCCCGGATTATGAGGAGCTCTGTCGCCGCTACGGCTGGAACGAGGAAGCCGAGGCCGTCGCGGGGCACAAAGCCGCGATGGAAAAGGCCGTGCTCGAACATGGCTGGGACGGCGAATGGTTCCTGCGCGCTTACGACGCGTTTGGCAACAAGATCGGCTCGCACGAGTGCGACGAGGGACAGATTTACATCGAGCCGCAGGGTTTCCTCGTCATGGCGGGCGTGGGCGTGAAAGAAGGGCTGGCGCAGCGCGCACTGGATTCCGTCCGCGAGAAGCTGCTCAGCGAGCACGGCGTGGCGATTCTCACGCCGCCCTACACGCGCTATCACCTTGAATTGGGCGAAATCAGCTCCTATCCGCCGGGATATAAGGAGAACGGCGGCATCTTCTGCCACAACAACCCGTGGATTGCGCTGGCGGAGACGACGCTGGGCCACGGCGGCCGCGCATATGACATCTATCGCCGAACCTGCCCGTCCTATATCACCGATCAGAAGCTGCATCATACCGAGCCGTATGTATACAGCCAGATGGTCGCCGGCCCGTATGCGCCACACTTTGGCGAGGCGAAGAACAGTTGGCTGACCGGAACGGCGGCGTGGACGTTCTATACCGCATCGCAGGGCATTTTGGGCATCAAGCCGGATTACGACGGCCTGAAGATCGATCCGTGCCTGCCCAAGGAGCTGGACGAGCTGACCGTGACGCGCAAGTTCCGCGGCAGCGAGTACGAGGTGCATATCCTCAACCGCGCGGGCGACGAGAAGGGCGCAATTCACCTGACCGTGGACGGAAAGCCGGTGGATGGATGCGTCATTCCGGCAGACGGGAAGCCGGGGAAACACCACGTCGAAGCCGTAATCGAATAAACGGATCAACGAAGGGGCTGCTTGAGCGGCCTCTTCATTTTCATCTTGCATTTCATGCAGAATTGTGATATTCTCATGCTATAATCCAATTAAATCAATGGATGAACAAGATGAACTTGCAAAAACGGGAGGATGAATCATCATGATTATTTGCGATACGCACTGCGACACGCTGTATATGCGCGCGCTCCAGCCGAATAAAACGCCCTGTGTGACGATGGACGCCATGAAAAAAGGCGGCATGAGCCTGCAAACCTGCACGCTGTACGCAGGCAATCAGGGCATGGCGGGCCATCCGTATGACAAGGCGATGGCCGAATACCACGCCTTTGAGCATCTGCGCGATGCGGAGGGCTGGGAGCGCGTCAATTCGCCGCTGGAGGCGGAGGACGGCAAAGTGAAGATTCTGCTGAGCGTCGAGGGCGGCGAAATCTTCGAGGGCAAGGTCGAGCGCGTGCATGAGTTTTACGGTTACGGCGTGCGCATGGCCGCGCTGACGTGGAACAATGAAAACGAAATCGGCCATTCCGCCAAGAGCGGCTCGAAAGAGGGCATTAAGCCGCGCGGCTGGGAGATTCTGCGCGCGATGGCGGAACTCAAGATGGCTGCGGATACGAGCCACCTCAACGAGGCGGGTTTCTGGGATTTGATCGATAAGCACAGCCAGCCGCCGATGGCCTCCCATTCGTGCGCCATGTCGCTGTGCAGGCATTTCCGCAACCTGACCGATGAGCAGATCCGCGCGATGGTCAAGCGCGGCGGCTGGATCGGTGTGAATTTCTATCCGTCCTTCCTTTCCGAAAGCGGAGAGGCCAGCGTCTCCACCATCTGCGACCATATCGATTATATGTGCCAGCTCGGCGCGGAAAAGAACGTCGGCTTCGGCAGCGATTTTGACGGCATCGAAACCACGCCGACGGATTGCAAGAGCCCGGCCGATGTGCCGAAGATTCTGGATGAACTGCGCCGCCGCGGATACAGCGAGGAAGCCGTCGCCGATATCGCGGGCCGGAATTTCCTGAATTATTACCGCAGACTGGGCTGGACGGAGTAAACGGGACGCATGATGCGGGTTGCGCGGCAGACGCATTGGAATGCAGAAGCGCGGAAATGCGCGCCTCTGCAATAAAAAGGCGTTTTTTCGACAGCGTGTCGTTTTGCCGATTCAGTTTTGGAGGGTATAAATCGTCATAACATGGATTGCACAGCAATCCATAAATGGGAAATCCAAGAACCCCAGGTTCTTGGTTGGAGTAGGGGATAAAGCCCCCAATCGTTCTCTGATGCCTATGAAAACAGCGTACCTTGTGCCGGATTATGTGCCGGAATTTGCATGTAAAATGGGCGCGTGCCGCCGCCCCTGCTGTGAGGGGTGGCCGATTTCGATGTCTACTGAGGATTATTTCAGGCTGCTCGGTGTGCCTTGCGGCCCCGCCATGCGTGAACGGCTCGATAACGCCGTGCGCGTTTCGCTCCACCCGACGCCCGAAGCCTATGCGCAAATCGCGCCGACGTGGACGGGCGACTGCCCGCTGCATCTGCCCGACGGGCGCTGCGCTGTGCATGCCATGCTCGGCCCGAACGCATTGCCGAGCGTCTGCCAGCTGTATCCGCGCGGCATTCGCGTCGAGGACGGCAACGAGTGCTCATGCGCCAACAGCTGCGAAGCGGTCATTGAAACGATGATGCGGCGGAAAGCGCCGATTCGGTTTGTACAGACTGAGCTGGATATTCAGCCGCCGAAAGCCGCAAAGCGCGAGTTTTTCTTTGAAACTGTCGGCAGGGCGCAGGAGATCCGGCTGTATTTCATCCGCATTATGCAGGAAAGGGGAAAAACCCTGCCTCAAAGGCTGATGAAGCTTGGCGAAGCGCTTCGGCAGATGGAAAACGCGCTGAAACGGAAGGATGAAAAGCGCGTTGGTGAACTGCTCGGCGGCGCGGAATTGGCGGCATACGACCTGCCGCAAAAGCCGAATCGGGCGCACGCGCTGAACATTGCATGCGCTATGCTGGAACGGATTGACGGGCAGAGCGGCAGCGTTCGGGAACACGGCGAAGCGGCGCTTGCCCTGCTGGGCGTCGAGGACGGGCGCGCGGCGCGCTATGCGGCAGCGGAACGGCAGCTGAATGAGGCATTGCCCGATTGGCCGGTTGCCTTTGAACATGCGCTCGTCAATCACATGTTTTTTGAGCAGTTCCCGTTTCAGGATCGAGACGAGGGGCTTTGCGATGAGTTCGTCGCGATTTGCGCGGTATATGTCGTGCTGCGCGTGCTCTGCGTCTGCGCGATGGCGGGGCAGAGCGAACAGACCGTGTTTGTGGACGCGATGGCCGCGACATTCCGTTTTATCGACCATACCGCGTTCGACCGATATGGTGCGCATCTGCTCAAAACGCTTGGCTGCGCCGACGAAGCGGGGCTGGCCGAGCTGGTTACGCTGTGAACGCGGCGGAAAAAGCGTATGGAATATGAAAAAGAGCTGTTTGGCGGGGGAAGCCGAACAGCTCTTTTTGCAAGCCTGTGAAGGGGGAAAGGGATGCTATATCAGTTTCTTTACGTCGAGAAAGTCGGGAAGTGTATCGTGCGTAATCAATATGGTTATGCGGCTTTCCTTTTCTTGATTCAGCAGCGAATAGATTTCTTCCGCGGATTGTTGATCAATGTTGCTGCATACTTCATCGAGAATTAAAAGCTCCGGCTTATTGATGAGCGCGCGGACGATTGCGATTTTCTGCTTTTCTCCGCCTGAAAGATTCGCGCCGTTTTCCAAAATTTCAGAATCCAGCGTTTTATTGACGAATAACATTTTTAAGATTTCCATATTACCCGAGGAAACTGATGATTCCTTTTTTCCTAAAAAGAGATTATCCCGAAGCGTTCCGCTTACAATCGGAATGTTCTGAGAAACATATTCCGTTTTCTTTCGGATTGTGAGAGCGGAAAGTTCTCTTATATCCATGTGATTGAGTTTGATACCTTTAATATCGCGAAATTTTACAAGGGCCTTGGCCAGCGTACTTTTTCCGGTTCCAGATTTTCCACAAATCTGTCCGATTTCGCCCTTACGCAAGATACCCTGTGCGAAAAAAGGAAATGTTTTTGCACCGATTTGCAATTCGGATACCGATAATTCAATGGAATCAATCGACGAAATGTTTTTTCCCGTTTGCGCTTCGGCTTTTGAGTGAAGGTGTTCTTGAAATTGGAGCGCCGTGCTGTAATCACTTCGGCGGACGCTTGCGTTGGCAATGGCGGATGAAGCGGAAAAAAACAATGGAAGTATGATGTTGGACATCATCAGGATGTAGGGGGAAATTCTCCCTTTGTAGAATTGATAGATTAAATAAAGCGATATCAAGTTCTGAAGGATGGTTCCAACGCTTTGCAATGCGCCGGAAACAGTCTGCGCAAATACATTGACATTTCTCATGCTTCGATACATAGCGGCAACAGCTGGCTCTATATCGTTTAACAGATAGCTGTAATCATCCAACTGCTTATAATAATCCGGCGTATCAAGATAGGAAATGATTTTCTGAACGCTTCTGCCTGTGACTTCCTGCATTGTTTTTGACTTTGTTTCAAGCCTTTTATTTAGCATGCGATAGCTTACGGAGATGAACGGCAGATAGACAGTCATCAAAATTGAAATTTTGTAATTGATCGCGGTAAGTATCAGAATCGAAAGAAGTGATGTTACGATTGACGACCATATCTGAACATTTTGTCCGGTCATGTATAGGTAGATGTGGTTTACGGATACGATGATTCTTTCTATTAAATGTGTTGGCCCTTCCGAAATAATCGAATCATAATTTACATTTAACAAATCGGAAATATAGTTCATGCAGTTAATCCGATTATAGTCGCTCGCAAATTTTTCCCTAAATGCAATCATTGCCAGATTGATTCCGTTTGACAAAGTAATCGCGGCGACGATAAACAGAATGTGCTTTCTTTGTAATTCAATATGCTTATAATTCAGAATCTGCAAAAGCAGCGATGGCAATAACGCAATCACCGTCATGGTGAGAATAATCATAAGCATCAAATAAAAGAAAGTTTTGTATTTTTTCATTTCTTTTCTCCAAGTCTGCAAACGATTTGCTGTTGGGCAACAGTCTACGCGCCGACTCTCGGTTTTATTTGTGCATGATTATATCCGGTGCAGCACGGCCAGCGCCTTTTCCGTCAGCGTCAGGGGCGCGACGAAGGTAAAGCGGGCGGCTTCGGAATCTTCCAGATCATCATAACGGAAAGTGATGCCCCGAATGTCGGCTTGTTTCCAAAGTTCGCAGAGGGTTTTGCTCATCGCCTTAGCCTGCTCCTTCGTACAGGCGACGTCTGCGACGGTGCAGATGGAAACGAGTTCTGAAAACGGCTTATACTGTCCGCCCAGAAAGTCGCGAACGATGCGGCTGCTGGTTTCGCAGAAATCCGAAGCGGTTTTTTCCTGATTGAACATGTGCATGATATCCTCCTGGCGAAAACGCCATTGTCCTCCGATTTTTGTGCCTGTTAAAACGCCTTTTCGCAGATAATTGCGAATCGTGCGGGTGGTGACAGCTGTCATTTCGGCGACTTCCTCCACCGAATAGAGTTTTTCGAGCGCCATAATGAACCTCCTTTTGAAACGGATTCGATCGATCTATGCGTATTATGAGAGAAAACAGGCGCAAAAACAAGACGGGTTTTCCGTAGTTTTCCTATATTTTCCTAACTAGATAAAAAAAGAATCCCGCCCTTCATCAGGCGAGACTCAAAAACAGAGAAAATTACAGCATGAACCGCACGGCGACGGCCTTGCCCAGCACGCGCACCATGCGCGTTTCATCCTCGCCGCCGATGTCGATGGGGGAATAGGCGGGGTTGGATGGGAGCAGCTGGGTAAAGACGACGTTGCCGTCCGGACCGCGAAGGCGGCGCACATGCTTGAGCGTGACTTCGTTATCCAGCGCGACGGCGGCGATTTCGCCGTCCTGGACATGATCCTGACTGCGGATGAACACGATATCGCCCGAATGGATACGGTCGCCGATCATGGAATCGCCTTCGGCGATGAGCGCGAAATCGCAGGGAAAGTCGTCCTCCACGGTGACAAACTCCGTGCCGTCGCCCGGCTTATAAATCGGCTCGCCGCAGGCCGCGCTGCCCAGAATCGGCACGCGCCGCATGCCGGAAACGGGCATCAGTTCCGGCGGCATGATCGCCTCTTCGCCGGAGAGCGCTGAAACCGGCAGACCGAGCTTTTGCGCAAAGGCGGTCACGACGGAGAGACGGGGAACGCGCTTCTTGGTTTCGTAACGGCTGATGACCTGCTTGGTCGTGCCCAGCAGGGCAGCAAGCTCATCCTGCGAAAGGCCGCGCTCGGCGCGAATCTGCCGTAAAATATCACCGAATTCCATAATGCCCTCCTTAAAATACAGAACTGAACACATTCATTATACCGCAAAAGTCGCCGTTTGCAACCCAAAAAGAAAAATTTCTCGAAATTTGTCGCCAAACGGTTGACGAACGTCCGTTCCCGTGGTAGAATACATCCATCGCCAAACGGATGACGAAATGGAAAAGATGATGGATGGTGGAATGAAAATGATGATAAACAGATTGAATAACAATCAAAGTGGTTATCACAATCGAAATCAATGCATCAGTATTCAATGTGGTGGAGAATATGAAAGAAACGCCAGTCGTCCGTCCGGCAGAAAGGAATCGCGGGAGGCAGCGCTGACGCGTCGCATTCGCCAGCTTGAACAACGGGTATTTGCGCTGGAAGAAATGCTGCTCAAGGCCGATGAACTTCAATATAAAACCGCGGAAGAAGCGTTGGTCGCTCAGTATGGCGAGAGCGTGGATAAATCGCTGGCTGCGCGCATCATGGGCGTGACGCGCTCGACGGTGTACGCCATGCTGGCGGATGGGCGCGTGGAAGCGGCGGGCGGCGGCAAGCGCGTGAACGTGCGCAGCATCGCGCGGTATCTTGCGTAACGAGTAGGGAACAGAACAAAGCGAAAGGGCGGGAATAAAGATGACGATGGTTGAAGCGGTGATTCTCCTGGGGTTTGGCGTGCCGATTGCGGCGGCGTGTACGGCGTTTGTGGTGATGGCCTGCCGCATGCAGAATGAGGAAAACACAAAGCTCGCGGCACAGCACAAATAAGGGCGGCGCGCTGCAAACGCAGCGCGCTTTTGTGCATTCTATGCGGATAAAATTGGGCGCAGATGTGGAATCTTCCGTCTTGAAAAGATTATGAGAAGCGTGTATAATACCGCTGTTTTTAAAGCATTTGTATTCAAGATTGACCATCGTTTGATGAGGGAGATTTCAATGACCAAGGATTTGACGCAGGGATCGCCTGTACGCTTGATTCTCGGCTTTGCTTTGCCGCTTTTGGCCGGCATGCTGTTTCAACAGCTGTATAATCTGGTCGATACGCTGATCGTCGGCCGTTTTCTGGGCATGGAGGCGCTCGCGGGCGTGGGCGCGACAGGTTCGATCAATTTTCTGGTGCTGGGTTTCTGCATGGGCATCTGTTCGGGTTTTGCCATTCCGGTGGCGCAACAGTTCGGCGCGCACGAGGAAAGCCGTATGCGCGAGTTTGTCTCCAACGGCACATGGCTGTCCATCGTGTTTGCGGTGGTGATGACCGTGCTGACGGTGGTATACTGTGCGGATATTCTGCGGCTGATGAACACGCCGGAGGATTGCTTTGATCAGGCTTACAATTATATCGTGGTGATATTTGCGGGCATTCCGTTCACATTCCTGTATAATCTGCTCTCCGGCTGGCTGCGTTCGCTGGGCGACAGCAAAACGCCGCTGTTTTTCCTGGTGCTGTCTTCGGTGCTCAATGTCATTCTGGATTTGGCGTTCATCCTGATTTTTAAGCTGGGCGTGTTTGGCGCGTCGCTGGCGACGGTGCTCAGCCAGGCGATTTCTGGCCTGCTCTGCCTGCTGTTTATTGCGGTGAAGGTGCCGATTCTGCATATTACGCGGGAGGAATGGCGGCCGCAGTCAAAGCGGATGATCGAACTGTGCGCTTATGGCGTGCCGATGGGCCTGCAATATTCCATTACGGCAATCGGCAGCGTGATTTTGCAGGTCGCAGTCAATTCGCTTGGCTCTCTGTCCGTTGCGGCGGTGACGGCGGCCAGTAAGGTACTGAATTTCCTGGCCTGTCCGTTTGACGCGCTCGGCTCGACAATGGCGACTTACGGCGCGCAGAACGTCGGTGCGAGCCGTTATGACCGATTGAATAAGGGCATCTATTCCGCGTCGCTGATGGGCTTCGGGTATTCGTTGCTGGCGCTCGCGATTGCGTGGTTCTTCGGACGTTCGCTGACCGGGTTGTTTGTTTCTGGCGACAGCAGCGCGCAGCTGGTGGAGCTGGCGCAGACGTATATGGTGACAAACGTGATTGCCTATCCGCTGTTGACATTGGTCAATGTCGTGCGCTTCATGATTCAGGGCATGGGCTTTTCAATGTTTGCGATTCTCGCCGGCGTGATGGAAATGATTGCGCGCAGCCTTGCAGGTGTGTTTCTTGTGCCTGCGCTGGGCTATTTCGGCGCGGCGCTCGGCAGTCCGCTGGCGTGGGTCGCGGCGGATATCTTCCTTGTTCCGGCGTATTTCCGGTGCCGCCGCGTGCTGATGAGCCAGTCGCACCATCTGCATGTGAAAGCGGAAGAGGGAGAGCTGTAAGGTATTTTGCGCGGGAAATGCGAAAAAAAGCATTTCTCGCATTTTTTTGCAAAAAAAGGATTGACAAGTGTGCCGATCTCCGATATAATAGGTTTCGCTGATTGAGCAGCGGCCAATGTTGGAGAGTTGGCTGAGTGGTCTAAGGCGCACGACTGGAAATCGTGTGTGCGTTGATAGCGCACCTAGGGTTCAAATCCCTAACTCTCCGCCAAGGTTGGTAAGGCGGCCATTTGGTTGCCGTTCCCGTTCGAGTGTAAGAGACTCGGACGGGATTTTTTTACCCCTCATAAAATCAAAAACCTGCTTCCTCCTCTCAAAAGCTCATCTTGTGCATCTGCGTCGGCCAGATACTGAGATACAGCCGACTGAACCACGTTGGTCATGGTATCGCCGTGCTGGTCGCAATACGCCTTGAGCCGATCGGCCAATTCAATCGGCAGACGTGCCGATACCATGCGCGTGTAGGCCGTTTGCGCGTGCCATTCGCGCCGTTTTGTCTCCGTCATCGCGTCTTACTCCTTTCCGGGGGCATGTCATACACCCTCGGACAAGTATAGCACGATAAGCGCACAAAGCACAAGTCCCAAATCAAGCGATTTTTCGCCCTTCTGGGCGTTTTTTTCGTTCAGGTACAAATCCTCCACCCATGCCCGAAAAACGCGGGAGAGAGGGCAGCCAGGCCGCGAGACGGCAAAACGTCCCCCGCGCGCCGCCGCCAGAGCGCGGCAAGGCCGGGGCCACTGAGCTAAAGCCGCCCACAACGGCGCGCCGCGTTCAGCGCGTCTCCTCGCTTGAGGGTGTGGCGTGCGTCAAGGCCGCTCCTGCTCGTCGCCGCCCTGAAAAAAACGTGGCGCGCTCGTGTGGGCTTGACGCTTTGGCCGCGCCCCCGTCCTTTCCTCGCGCATCCGGCGGCGGTCGCGCTGCTGTGGCGTCCTCCCCGGCGTTCTGCGCTGGCGGCAGGGGTTACGGGCTTTTGCGCGGCGGGCTTGTCGTCTGCGCTGCGGGGGGAATTTGCGCGCGCTCTCGCCCGGTGCGTCCCGCCTTGCGTGCTGGCGGTTGGCGCGCTTCCCCTGGCGTTCCGCAGCCGAGAGCGCCGCAAACCCCCGCTTCTGGCCAACTGCGCCCGCCCTCCGGCTGTTGCGCCTTGCCGATGGGCTTTTTCTGCGCTGGCGGCAGGGGCTACGGCGCCCTACCGCTGCTTCCAGTGCCCCAAACGGGTTTCCCATTCGGCCGCAGCTCCTTTTTCCGGCCTGCCAAGGTATAATCGACGCTTTAAGGCCGTGCTCGTCCCCGGTGGAGCGTGCCCACCCTGACCCGCCAAGGTCTTGCGCTCGTGCATCCGGGCTTCACGTCCGGCTATTGGGGTTCTTGTCCCTGTTGGGCGCGTCTCCCGCTTCGGTCGTGCGTCCATGGTTTCCACGGTTGGTTCCCTTGTTGGTGGTGCCGCGTTCAAACAGGCTGCTCTCCTTGTCCCTGTGGTTCTTTCCCTCTCTGCGGTGGCCAACGCCGCCGCCAACCCGCCCGCCGTGTCGCGTTCATGAGGGGGGAGCGTGGCGGGCGTGCCGTCGTCGGCTGCTTTTGTTGTCCCTGCTCTTGCGTCCTTGCTTGCTGGGGCGCTGGCCGCTGCTTTTTTTCGGGCGGCGCGGGTCCCCCGCCGGCCGCCCCCGCGCTTTTGTTCGTTAGCGTTTGGCGCTTTTGCCGTTGCCGTCGATTTCCGCCGGGCGGCTCGGCGGTGAAAGGCGGATCGCGCCCCGGCAGACCCTCCAGCAGATGCCACCCGACACCACGGAGCGCATCCCACGTACAGGGATACGGGCGATGATTCCCGGCTCACGCCGGGAATGGGTTGGTCGGCAAATGCGCTTGTACACAAAATTTTGTGTACAAAAAGCCCCCGCGCAGTTGAAACCGCACAGGGGCAGAGCTTGAGCCGACAGGATGGGCAATCCTGTCCGCAAAACAGGGGCAAAGCGCATAAAATCCCCTGAAATGCCATCAAATTGCGCCCGCCCTGACCAGAGGCGGGCAAAAAGAGGGATTCCCAATCCCAAACGGCAGCAGATCGGCCGAAAATGGGCTATGGTGTGCCGCGCTCGGTGCGGTATGGGTCTATCGTGCCATCACTGACCGCATGATAGAGATACCGCCGCCAGCAGTCGGCGCAAACGTCATCAAGCTCTCCTTGGCAGCCCATGCGACAAAGATAATAAGCCCCGTCCGGCGGGCACTCGTCCGCAAGTATCATCAGGGCAAGCCTGTACATGCTCGGAATGGGCGCAGTTGCGCGCCGCAGACCTGCGCCCATTGCCATCCCTCCCACCCGCTTCGAGCTTGACCTATCAGCCAATACCAGTATACGACACGGAAAGCCGAAAGGCAAGATTGATTTGACTTTCTTTGTCTTTTACAACTGCTTGCGTTCCGCGCCGCCGATCAGCCAATCGAGCGCGGCCGCCGGATCTACCCGCGCAGCGTCCGCGACGGCCGCCAGCGCGGCCACGTCCGGCAGCGCGTCCCGCGCTGAATTTTCCCACGTTTGCCACGTGGAGCGGGCAACCCCGGCCGCCTTCGCGGCCTGTACCTGGCTCAGGTTGCAGAGCTTGCGCCAGTGCTTCAAGCGTCCCTTGATAAACTGCCGATAGTCGCCGACAGGGCGAAAACCGAAAAGCGGCCTTGTCGTGTACATGGTTCAACACCTCCGAAAAAAAATGTCCTGCAATTTGTCGCCGACACGCCGCAGACGGCAAAAACGGCCTTTTTGCCACTCTTTCAAGCCGTTTCGGCCACTGTATACAGCCCTCTAATTTGCCGTCAACTTTCAAACTCCTGCAAAAAACCGCGCCTTTGCGCGCCGATCAGCGCCCGCAGCCGTGCCCCCTGCACTCGTGGCCACCGTGGCCATAGCCGCCGCCGCCGCTATGAGGCCAAATTGGCCTCATAGAGTAGTAGTATCTTGATTGTAGGTTAGTGAAATAAAAGGTGTATTGATATTAGAGGCCAATTTGACCTCTTATAGTGAGGACAATTTGGCCTCATTGAGAGGACAATTTGACCTGATAGGCGTGACAATTTGGCCTCTTTGTTGCGGCCGTAAAGCCTCCCTGATAGCATAGGGGATGTAGTAGCGGTTTGAATCCTGATACCGAACCTTCCGCGTCCGAATAAGCCCCCGTTCAACGAGCGCGGCGACAGAGCGCCGTACCGTGCGCACCGACACGCCGCACACGGCGGCCATGTCCTCCTGTGAGTACAAACAGAAAACCTCGCTATCATCGTCAAGATATGCGCCGCCATCAATGGACGACAGATGATTATTGACCGAGAGCTTCAGCCGATCGTAAATCAACCCGAAAATGGCGCGATCTACCAAGGACAAGCCCTCAAAATACCCCTGAGGCAAGGGAATGAGTTGATAAAGCTGTGCCATAAAAAGCGCAAGCTCGATATACAAGGGGGAAAACCAAATGACCTATGAAACATGGTATCGCCAGTACATGACGCTGTATAAAACCGATATAGCGCCGAAAACCGCCGAATCCTACGAACATTGCTATGCGACATACATCGCGCCGACGCTGGCCGCCGTCGAGCTGGAGGCCGTCACACCGGACGATCTACAAAGCATCGTCATGCAAGCGTTCTTTGCAGCCGGAAGCCGTCAAGCGCAAATCGTGTATGCGCAGCTTCACGCGGTTTTCGCCCGTGCAGCCCGATCAAGGCGCATCGGCTACAATCCGGCCGACTGCATCGACAAACCGCAGCATGCAGCAAAGCAGGGCAGAGCCATCAGCGCGGACGACTGGCAGCAGCTGGCCCCATACATCCGCGACGATATCGGCCTATCTCTCGCAGCATACGCAGGTTTGAGGCGCGGTGAAATCCTCGGCCTTGAACGCCGTGACGTTGATCTCATCCGTGGCCAGCTCACCATCTGCCGGCAGCGGCTGAGAGTGGCCGGGAAACTCATCACCAGCACACCCAAGAGCAACGCGGGAAACCGCATCGTCCCAATCTGCGCCGATCTTGCCCCGATCATCCAACGCCGGGCGCATCAGCTAACACCGAACGGCCTGATTTGCCCGATGGCACCGGAGACGCTCAATCATCACTGGCGACGGGCACAGGCCGCAGCGGACATACCATCACCGTACCGTCTGCACGATCTTCGGCACACCTACGCCACGCAGCTCGTGGCGGCCGGATGCAACATCAAGACGCTGCAATATCTCATGGGACACAGCACCTATCAACTCACCGCCGACACATACACCCATATAAACGCAGAACAAGCCCGCGCAGAGCTTCAGCGCGTGGGAGCGCTCTAAAAAAACGCATCATTAAACGACGATGGAAAGTTTGCGCACGACTGGAAATCGTGTGTGCGTTGATAGCGCACCTAGGGTTCAAATCCCTAACTCTCCGCCAAAAGAGATTGTGAGCATATCACAGTCTCTTTTTTTAATCCATCTGACCGACAGGTATGCTGTACTTTTTTTTCAATCTGTGATAAAATAATTTTGTTTGCGTCAAAAGCCGTACAGGGAGGTACAGTCATGAAGATTTCCAAAAAAGATGCGTTGATGTGGTTTCGCTTTTTTGCCGAGCTGCCCGACGATGAAGAATTGATGCCCCATCAACAGGAGATTGCCCTTGCGGCGCTGGCTCAAATTGAAACCGCCGTCAACAAGCGTCGTGAAGCGCTGGCAGCGAAAATCGACGGTCTGCAAAGCCTGTCCGGTCGGACGTATTTCGTGGGCAGCAAGGCGGATTTTCCACGCGGATGCTGCTCCTGTTTGTTGGGCACGGGACTGAGCGCGGTACGAAAGACGAACAAATGCAATGTTCAATGCAAATTCTGCTATAATTATGGCGAATTGGACTGCCAGCCGCCCATCGGCGAGGGCATGTGGGAGATTGGCGGCACGAAGTTTTACGAGGATGACATTGAGCTGCTGTTATCCATTCAGAAAAAGCCGACGGGCATTGCCTATGTCTATCTCGAACCGTTCATGGAAATTGAAAAATACTATGGCGTTATCCGCAAATTCCATGCGGCGGGCGTGCATCAGCACATGTATACCAACGGCACGCTGGCGACGGAAGAAAACCTGCGCGCGCTGGGGGAAGCGGGGCTGGATGAGCTGCGCTTCAACCTTGGCGCGTCCGGCTGTTCAGATCGCGTGATTGAGCATATTGCGACCGCCAAAAAATACATCCGGTATGTGGGCATTGAAACGCCGATTACGCCTGAATTATACGAGACCTTCATGCAGAAGAAGGATAAGATTCTGGCGACGGGATTTGACTTCATGAATTGCGCCGAACTGCATTTGAATCCGAATAACATCGACAATTACGCAGGCGAGAGCCTGTATATGTCCAGACAAGGATATATTTCGCCGATTTGGAGCCGTGACTTGACGCTGAAGCTGATGGAGACTGCGACGAGCGAACACTGGAAGCCGCTGATTCACGACTGCTCCAACCGCACAAAATTTGCCCGCGACCTGAATCTGCGCGCGCACGAGGGCGGCTGGTTCGGCGCAAGCAGCTATGGGTGCGAGTTCCCGCGAATTCCATATGCGGCGTTCATTCCGACGCTGGAGGACGAGTCCATCGTCTTTGAAGAAGAAGAACCGCTGCCGCAGGGATACCGCCCCGGCGATATCGTGCTGTGATGAAAAGGGTTTTGGCGATGGCACTGGCGTTTTTGCTGCTTTTCTGCTCGTCTGTGTCGGCAGAGAAGAGGAAAAAGCACGAGGTTCAGCCGGTAAAACTGACTCTGCCGCTGTATTATCAGACGGATTATGATCAGCCAATCTTCACATGGAAGGATCGGGCGATCACCGTCGCGGAATCCGGGTGCGGCGCGACATGCGTTTCCATGGTCATTGGTTATTTTGAGCCGCATCGTGAGCCTGAGCCGGATGAAATCATGCGGCTGGCGGGCGAAATGGGGTTTTACCGCGGCGATGGGCTGGGGCGCGATGCGCTTCGCCTGTTGCTGGCGGAGTATGGCATTGAGGGCCGCTGGCGCGCGTTGGATGCGCGGGCAATCGAAAATACGCTGCGCAAGGGGCGGCCGATTATCGAATACGTGGGGCCGGGGTATTTCACCGGAAGCGGGCATTATGTCGTTTTGCGCGGCATTGCCGCCAACGGCGAATTGCTTGTCGCCGATCCGAACAGCGAAGAAAACACGCTGCACAAGACCTATCGCTTCGCGGAGATGCTCAGGCAGGCGAAGGGCGATTATCCGTTCATGATTTGCGATCAAATCGACGCGCCGGAGGAAGCGACGGCCGGAGAGACAAAGCCATAACAAAGCGCCGTGCGGCAGATTCGCACGGCGCTTTAGCATGCAATAATCAATTCATCCAAAATTTCTGCCGAACCTGAGCGATTTGCTGGGCGTCAGCCTGCTGGTTTTGATACCAGCCGCGTTCGGACATTTCGGCATAAATATCGGACTGCATATCCAGGCTTTCGCCCAGCGCGCTGTCAAACGCCTGGTGTACGTTCGGCGTGGCGGATTCAATCGCGCCATGCAGGTAGAGATCGCACACGCCCTTGGTCGTCAGAAGCAGGTTCTCCATAATCTGTTGATCGTTGTTCATGAAACCGCCTCCTTTAAACGAGCGCCATCAGCTGATTGAAAATCTGCCGATGCGCATTTTGCAGCTGACGCACGCATTGCTTGAGCTGCGGATCGCTCAGCGCGGACTCGGCCTCACCGCACTGAGCAATCAGAAACTGCTCGTGGCCGAGCGCGTCATCCAGATAGAGCAATTCTTTCGGACTCATAACAAAACACCTCCAGCGGTAGTTTGACCGAAGGCGGGGGAAATATGCACAATAATGTCAACAAGCAGAGGCGTGTTCAGCAGCTTTTTTCGATCCCGAAATCGAGAAGAAAAAGATAAAAAACTTTAAAAACTGTCTTGACAGGATGCGGGCAGGTGACTATAATCATATTGAACGACGTTCATATTGAGGTGATCGAGTGAATACGATTGTGACATCCAAGGAGGAGATCCTGCAAACCAGTCGGGAATTGATTCGGCAGCAGGGTTGGTCAGCGGTCAGTATTCGTTCTGTGGCAGCAGCGTGTGGCGTGTCGGTTGGCTCGATTTACAACTACTTTGATTCCAAGGCTGATTTGGTCGGCGCGACTGTGGAAAGCGTCTGGAGTGAGATCTTTCACCGCCCGAACGACATGTCCGTGTTTCAAAGTGTTGAGAGCTGTATCACATGGATGTACGGACGGATGGCTTACGGCAGCGAGCAGTACCCCGGGTTCTTCACGCTCCATTCTCTGGGCTTTATGCGAAAAGAGAAAGAGGACGGCAAGGGGCGCATGCAGCAGGCTTGGCAGCACATCCTGGACGCACTGTGCTTCGTCATGACGCAGGATCAAAAGATTCGCCCGGATGCTTTTACGGAGGATTTTACCGAAGAAAAGCTGGCAAGTGTTCTGTTTTCGCTGATGCTGTCTGCTTTGTTGCGGCAGGACTACGACCCCTCGACCGTTCTTGAAATGGTCCGAAGACTCATCTATTAAGTTCCTACTGAGCGGTGGGAATTTTTCACCGGCAAATTGAACGATGTTCACAAAGAAAAGCACATCCTGAAAACACAGCGGGATAAGGAAAAAATGTGCTGACAACCGTGTGCGGAGCGCCATGCTCTGCACGGGTTCAAATACGCAGACTCTTATGGAGAAAGCGTCGCCTGACTGCCGATCCGGCAACCGGCTGTCCCTGTAACTGAAACATCAAACGACAAAACAAGAAAAGGAGAACAACAACTATGCAGGCTCTTATTGAAACGCTTTTTGACGCTGTCTATCTGGTATCTGTTATCACCATCGGCATTCTGATGATTCGCGGAAGCAAGGGGAACAAGCAGTTCCGTCTGTTCGGTCTGATGGCGGTTGTGCTGGGCGCGGGCGACTCTTTCCACCTGATTCCCCGTGCGCTGGCACTCTGCACGACAGGGCTTGAGAACTACACCGTGCCGCTGGGACTGGGCAAGTGGATTACCTCTGTGACGATGACCATCTTCTACGTGCTGCTCTACTATGTGTGGCGTCAGCGTTACCAGATTAAGGGCAAGGGCATCCTGACTGCCGCGGTGTATGCGCTGGCTGCCGTGCGTGTCGTGCTGTGCATGATGCCGCAGAACCAGTGGCTGAGCGCGAACGCGCCGCTCTCCTGGGGCATCTACCGCAACATTCCGTTTGCGCTGATGGGTCTGCTGATTATCGTGCTGTTCTACCGCAGCGCGAAGGAAAATAACGATGCGTCCTTCCACTGGATGTGGCTGACCATCGTGCTGAGCTTCGGCTTCTATATCCCGGTCGTGCTGTGGGCGGACGCCATCCCGATGATCGGCATGCTGATGATCCCGAAGACCTGCGCCTACGTTTGGACGGTTTTGATCGGCTTCTTCGCGATGAAGAAGGAATGCAAGTAAGAAGCGGAAAATGTCAGCTGTCCTTGGGGCGGCTTCACATATGCTCGGTTTTATGCACAAGGTTGCGTATGTGCTGCTTATGGTAGATTACGGTGGCTATGCTGATAGAGAACGATTGAAGGGAACAGATTCAACAACTGATCATGTCGTGATGCATATTACCGAAGTGTCATCAAACTATAATTGCAGACTGGAATGCTTTCTGAAGGATAAACACCTTGTTATTCTGCCGATGATAGGTGGAGTTAACGAAGTGACATTGTAGCAGGAAGCTGCCGTTTTACTTTGCACCCAGCCAGTAGCCGGTGAATCTGCTAAACCTGAAAAAAACGCCCCTTGCACCCGCTCGCGAGAGTAGGGCAAGGGGCGTTTTCACCCAGCAGAGTGCGAAAAACCTGATGGAACAAGGCTTTTCAATGCACGAAAAAACGCTAACCTTGGTATCAAGATTAGCGTTTCATTCTGGCTTCCTGCGCTTATTTTGATACAAAGCGCAAGATAAAACGGCACCCGGAAATTGGGTGCATTTGCAGGGAAGGTGGGTGCAAAAGGAGAAAAGTAAAATGGGAACAAGTTCGACGGGAGTTGCGATAGGAATTATTCGGAGACCTGCTGATTGACTGCGGAGAATGGATGTGTGGACATGAAAAACAATGTGGTTTTTGATTCAACCAGGTTGAACCAATATATGCGCGGAAAGGAAGCCGTTGGCATTTTTGAGCTTGCCGAGCTGCTTGGTGTGACATCGGAGGCTCTGCGAAAATACGAGAGCAAGGAAATCATACAGCCCATACGCGATCAGAGAGGATACCGAAAGTATCACTCGTGGGATCTGACGAAAATCATCTGCGCCCGACAGATGCGTCAGGAGGGATTTTCTCTGAACGATGTGTCGGATGGCATGAAGAACAACGATGCGCAATGTCAAATGGCGATGATTGAACAGATGCAGAAGACGCTCATGCAGGAAATTCTGTATCGCCAGAAGCTTATTCACAGGCTTGCTCTGCAAAGGGATGAGGTCATGCGCAGCGAACAAACGGGGGATCGCTGTGTGATTGAACACTTGCCCGCATTGCATTGCTGCGTATACATGGTGGATGATACATTGGTGAATAAAACCGGCGAAAAGCGAGAGCAACTGAGGCGATGGTTTCAGGCGCTTCCGTTCATCAATGTATGCTACGTCGGTATCCCTCATGAGAAGATACTGTCCTGTCTTGTCCTTACCGAGGAGGAAATGCACGTCTACGAGATGGATGATCTGGAGCCGGATTTTGTGATTCCGCAGCAATGCTACGCCGTTTGCTATGCGGTTGCTGAGCATGATGATGTGCACGACACCTCGGACGCATCTGTCATGAGCGCATTTCGCCGTGCAGAGAGCCTCAATATGAAGCTGGAGAGCTATGTTGTTGGCCGTATGATCCGATATGTGCAGCGTGCGGGGACATTTGCGTCGGTGAACAAAATGTGCTTTCCAATTTGGAATGAGCAGGCTGTGCCTGTCACCCGCTTCTTCCAAATGCTCTGATCGTCCGATTTCAGCGCATGCGCTTGAGAGTGAGCATTTTCCTACACAAAAATCGCTTGACATAAACCGGGTTAAACCTTTTATAATTGAAAAAAACAACATTAAGAAAGGGGAACCCAGAAATGAAAAACCTAAAAAAGCTGACAGCTGTGCTGCTGTCGGCGGGACTGCTGACCCTTGGCTGTGTCGGTCTCGCGCAGACGTATCAGCCGGGCATATATACCGGCGAGGCGCAGGGGTTTGGCGGTACGGTTACGGTTGAAATCGAGGTCAGCGAGGATGCTATCGTTTCGGTCAAGGCAACCGGCGAAAGCGAAACTCCGACCATTGGCGGTGCGGCGTTGGAGCCGCTTGGCGCAGCCGTTCTGGCAGCACAGAGCGCGGATATTGACGGTATTGCAGGCGCTACGATGACCAGCAATGCTGTGAAGGAAGCTGCGCAGCAGGCAATTGCGGCGGCGAAGGGCGAAGAGAAAGCGGAGATCAGCCTGACTCCCGGCACCTATACGGCGACGCAGAACGGTTATCAGCGTCGTCACGTTACGGTCAGCGTAACGGTGGATGAAAAGTCCATCACCGATGTGCAGATCGTGGAATGTACGGATAATCCCATCACCGTTACCAAGACGCCCTGCGAGCAGATCCCGGCAGCGATTGTTGCCAATCAGACCTACAATGTAGACGCTGTAACCGGCGCGACGATCACCAGCAATGCGATTAAGTTTGCTGTGAAGGATTGTCTGGACCAGGCTGGCGGCTCTGTTGCATTCTCCGCGCCGGTGGAGAAGCCGGAAATCGTCGCTGGCGAGAATGTCTATACCGACATTCTGGTCGTTGGCGGTGGTGGCGCTGGCATGGTGGCGGCTGTGGAAGCCTATTCCGGTGAAACGGCAAGCGACGCTAACGGTCTGTCCGTCATCCTGATCGAAAAGGCCGGCTTCCTCGGCGGCACCACTAGCGTATCGGGCGGCGCATATTATGAATATTCGGATGAGACCGGCGCTTATGACGATGCATGGCTGGATAAGGTGGTTGCCTCTGAAAAAGCGATCTTCGAGCCGTTCATGAATCTGGAAATCAACGAAGCGTTGGTACGCAATCTGTCCAGCGTTATCCCGCAGGCGAACAGGAAAGTGCGTGAGACTGGCGTCAATGCGCCTTCCGGCGCATGGGGTATTCAGCTCTCTCCCTGCGACGATCATGTCGAGCCGGAATGGTCTGGCGCCTACCTCGCTTATGGCATGAACAAATTCCTGCCGATGACGGGAATTGATGTGCGTCTCAACACCCGCGCCATGAAGATTCTGACCGATGAAAGCGGCGCGGCAATCGGTGTGAGCGTGCAGGACAAGACCAGCACATACGATATCTATGCAAAGAAGGTCATTTTGGCTTGCGGCGATTTTGCGAGCAATCCTGATATGATCAAGCAGTATGCGCCGGAATTTGAAAAGGGACTCATCTTCGGCGCTGGAACGAATACCGGCGATGGTCTGAGGATGGCACTGGAGGTTGGCGCTGTTCCGCTGGGCGATACCATGATGGGTTCGCTGGGTTATGACGGCATTGTTGGCATCCATCCGGATTACAGAACCTTCTGCGACTATGGCGCGGGACGTTCCATGATCGTCAATGTCGAGGGCAATCGCTTCTTTAATGAGGCTGGCCGTTGGTACGAACCGTATCACAGGCTGCTGCGTCAGACGGAGCCTGTGGCTTGGGGCATTGTGGACAACAACAATCCGCAGGTTCAGGCGCTACTGGACTCCAAGCTGGATGATATTTACCATGCGGATACGCTCGAAGAGCTGGCTGCTATGATCGGCGTTCCTGCGGACAACCTGATGGCAACTGTCGAAAAGTACAATGGCTATATTCGGGAAGGAGAAGACAAGGACTTTGGCACGCCAGTAACGGAGATGCGTGCGATTGAGCAGGGGCCGTTCCATGCGTTTATCCTGCGTCCTGTGACCATGACTTCCCTGGTCGGTGTGAAGGTTGACGGCACTTGTCATCTGCTGCGCGAGGACGGTTCTGTGATTGAGAATCTGTTTGGCGCAGGCAACATGATCTTTGGCGGCAATCTGGTCAGCTATTATGTCCCGGCTCACGGCGTCGGTACCGCTATTTACTCTGGCGATTTGGCTGCCCAGACTGCAAAGGCTGAGATTCAGGCACAGTAAACGAAGTCTCATCCTGTATTGCAGCCATCTCATGGCGGATCTGATTCTGTGATCCATCACATTCCAGTTACCCAATCAGTCAAATAAAATCAGCCCGGAAGGACACCTGTTTCCTCATGCATGTGTTTCTTCCGGGCTTTGGTTTTCTGTGTGGTCATCGGGTAACTGATACCAGTCCCGAATAT
>OGDN01001084.1_pt1 | contig 48905 bp, 45 predicted proteins | sample 1570271 | NCBI WGS metagenome assembly OGDN01 (sample SAMEA4384481, study PRJEB24528) | human gut metagenome | reverse complement strand
TGTGTAATTTAGGAGAAATGATAGCCAGAGAAAATATAGAAAAAGGACATTCTATGGGGCTTGAACAAGGACTAGTACAAGGACAAAAATTGGAAAGAAGAAAGAAAAATATTGAATTAATAACAAATTTGATGAATAGCTTAAGTATTTCGTTTTCAAAAGCAGTTGAATTGTTAAAAGTTTCTGAAGATGAAATTTTAGAAATAAAAAAATATTTTGAAGCTTAATGGTATTTGCTGGCAAGGACGATATTTTGTCCTTGCTTTTATTTTTGATGACAAAAAATAGATGTAAATAGCTAGAAATGATAACGTTTTTGGGAAATGCTTGTGATAAAATAAACATGAGGAAAAAGGAGATGTATTATGAATACTTATGAACATTTATTTACACCTATTAAAATAGGAAATACAACAGTAAAAAATCGTATTTTTATGCCACCTTTATCAACTAATCTTGCAGATAAAGGTTATGTAACAGATGCGTTAGTAAAGCACTATGCAGCTAGAGCAAAAGGTGGAGTAGGGCTTATTGTAACTGAAGTTACAACTGTAGAACCTACATATACATATTTACCAGGAGATATGTCAATCTATGATGATTCTTATATTCCTGGATGGAAAAAACTTGTAGACGCAGTACATCAATATGATACTAAAATCTTATCACAACTCTTTCATCCAGCTTATATGGCTTTTCCAATTCCTGGGACACCACAATTGATAGCTCCTTCTAATGTAGGACCTTATTATGCTAAAAGTGCCCCTCGAGAAGTAACAAAAGAAGAATTGAAAGTGATTGTTAAACAATTTGGTGAAGCTGCTTTACGTTTTAAAAAAGCAGGGGGAGATGGTGTAGAAATCCAAGCTGCTCATGCACATGGTTTATTAGGAGGATTTTTAACGCCTTTATATAATAAAAGAACAGATGAATATGGTGGAGATATTCATGGAAGATTACGTTTAACTTTAGAAGTTATTGAAGAAGTAAGAAAACAATGTGGTAGAGATTTTATCATTGATGTGCGTATTTCAGGAGATGAATACAGTGATGGTGGTTTAACACTTAATGATATGATCTATGTCTCTAAACAATTAGAAAAAGCAACCGTTGACTTTATTCATGTTTCTGGAGGAAATACCATTAAAAAAGGAAGTTCAATGCCAGCAAGTGGAACAGCTCCGGCACCACATAAACATGCAAGTGAAGAAATTAAAAAACATGTATCTATTCCAGTGGCAACAGTTTCGCGTATCAACGAACCTTGGGTAGCAGATGAGTTAATCGCTAATGGTGTTTGTGATGCGTGTATGATTGGTCGTCCTAATTTATGTGATAGTGAATTTGCGAACAAAGCAAAAGCAGGAAAAATAGATGAAATTAGACCATGTATTGGTTGTGGAAGATGTTTAACAGGAATTATGTTTGGTAAACCAATTAGTTGTACAGTCAATCCAGCTGTTGAAAAAGAAGAAATTGATGAAGCTCCTGTTAAGAAAAAAGTACTTGTTGTTGGTGGTGGACCAGCAGGAATGGAAGCTGCTTATGTCGCTAAAAAACGTGGACATGAAGTTGTTTTATGTGAACAAAGTGATCGTTTAGGTGGTCAATTAAATATTGCTTGTGTGCCTATTGGTAAACAAGAAATTACTAAAGTAGTTAAATATATGAAGAGCCAATTAACAGGTGTTGATGTTCGTTTAAATACAACAGTGACTAAAGAAATGATTGAAAATGAATTTAAAGATTATGAAGTGATTACAACAGTAGGCGCAACACCTAAAGAAATCGAACCTTATAAAGTCTTTAAACAAACAATGACGGCTGATGATATTTTATCTGGTAAAAAATTCCCAGGTAGAAAGATCGTAATCATTGGTGGTGGTTCTGTTGGTTGTGAAACAGCAGATTATTTAGCACCATTGATTAATGATTTATTCCCTACAAATAGAGATATTACTTTAATTGAAATGACTAAAGGATTAATGACAGGGGAATCTGGAGCAACGAAATCATTGCTTACAAGACGTATGATGGAAAAAGGTGTGAAGATTGAATTAAATTCTAAGATCACTTATGTTGATGAAAATACTATTAAATATGAAAAGAATCATCAAGAATATGTTCTAGATGATGTTGATACATTAGTTTTTGCAGTTGGTTATAATCCAGTTGCTTCACCAATTGAAAATGCGCATTTAATTGGTGATTGTCAAAAAGTAGGAACATTAAAAGATGCTATTACAAATGCATATCAAATAACAAAGGAGATATAATAATATGAAACTATTAGAACCAATCCAAGTAGGGAAAATGACATTAAAAAACAGAATTATGTTTCCACCTCTTACAACAGGGTATGAAGAAAGAGATGGATCTATTGGACAAAGAAGTTTAAGTTTTTATGAAAGATTAGCAAAAGGTGGAGCTTCTTATGTTGTTATTGGTGACGTAGCTCCTGTACGTACAGCATCACCAACACCAAAACTTTATAGTGAAGAACAAATACCAGCCTTTAAAAAACTTGCGGATACATTACATCAATATGATTGTAAAGTGGCTTTACAAATCTTCCATCCAGAATATGATGTTCCTGGTGTTGGAAAAATGATTATGGAAGCAGGAATAGCTCGTCAAAATGCGGCTAAAGCAAAAGCTGAAGGAAATGAAGAAGAGGCTGTAAAACAAACTGAATTAGCACAAAAGCTTACGAAAGATGCTTATGCTAAATTACATCATGATATGCAACATTTTGTAAATGAAGCAACAGTTGAACAATTAAATCAAATTAAAGAAAGTATTGCGAGTTGTGCGCATAAAGCAATGCTTGCTGGTATTGATGCGATTGAAGTTCATGGCGATCGTTTGTTAGGTTCTTTATGTTCTGAAGTATTAAATCATCGAAGTGATGCATATGGTGGTTCTTTTGAAAATAGAATTCGTTATGCTTTAGAAGTTGTTAAAGCAATTAAAGAAGCTGCACCTGATTTAACAATTGAATATAAACTTCCAATTATTACTTTAAATAAAGATGGAAGTTTGAGAGGTAAAGGTGGTTTAAAAGAAGCTGAAGGAATTGCTTTTGCGAAAAAACTAGAAGAAGTAGGCGTTGACATGATTCAAGTGGCTCAAGCTAACCATACAGGAAATATGGGAGATACGATTCCTCCAATGGGAGATGTTCCTTATAATTGGACATTACCAGTTGCTAGAAAAGTTAAAGAAGTTGTTTCTATTCCAGTAGCAACAGTAGGTAGAGTAGTAAGTGTAGAAGCTGGTGAAAAGATCTTAAATGATGGTGATGCTGATATGATTGGTTATGGACGTTCTTTATTAACTGATCCTGATATTGCTTTAAAAGTGAAAAAAGGTGAATGCATTCGAGAATGTTTAAACTGTAATAAAGGATGCGTTGATGCAATTCAAAATAGACAATACATTTCATGTGTTTTAAATGCTGAAAATGGAAATGAAGCTACTGTTTCAATTAAACCAACAAATAATCCACAAAAAGTTGTTGTTATTGGTGGAGGAATTGCTGGTTTAGAAGCAGCAAGAGTTGCTGCTGTTAAAGGACATACAGTGACTTTATTTGAAAAAGCAGATCATTTAGGAGGACAAATCAATATTGCCTCTGTTCCACCAAGAAAAAATGAAATCTTAAGAAGTGTTGAATATTATCAAAAAGTATTACCTACATTAAATGTAGATATTCATTTAAATGAAGAAGCAAAAGATATCAATAGTTATGATTATGCTATTATTGCTGTAGGGGCACATAATATGGAAATGCCAATTCCTCATGATAACAGCAATATTGTTTCTAGCTGGGATGTTTTAAACGGACAAGAAGTTACTGGTGATTGTGTGGTTATTGGTGGAGGTTTAGTAGGTGCTGAAACTGCTGAATATCTAGCAAACAAAGGTCATCAAGTGACAATTGTTGAAATGATGGATAAAATTGCTGCTGGTGAATCTACAACTGTTTTACCATTAATGATGAAAGACTTTGCAGATCATAATGTTAAGCAATTAGTAAATACAAAAGTAGATCATATTGAAAACAATATTGTCTATACAGCAAATGATCAAATCAAAGCAGATACAATTATTAATGCTTTAGGATCAAAGAAAAATATCTTTGATGATTCATCTATTACAATTCCTCATGTATGTGTAGGTGATTGTTCTGGTGAAAGAACTGCTGATATTGCAAGTGCTATTAGAACAGCTTATAAAGCTGCTAATGAAATAGGTTAATAGATAATAATGTAATAGAATGTATAATTTTGAAAGTTTTTGTATCACAGTACAAAAACTTTTTAATTTTAAATATTTATTGTATTGCAATGTGATAAAGAGGTGATGCATTTATGATTATCGAAAGAAAAGAGTATCTAAACAAGTTAATAACATGGAAAGATAAACAATTGATTAAAATTGTAACAGGGGTAAGACGATGTGGAAAATCAGTACTTTTAAAAATGTATCAAGATTATTTAAAAAATAACGGAGTTAAAGAAAGTCAAATTGTAACTATTAACTTTGAAGATTTGGATTATGAAGAATTAACAAATTATAAAAAATTATATAATTATTTAAAAGAAAAACTTATACCAAATAAAATGACGTATATCTTTTTGGACGAAAGTCAAAATGTAGATCAATTTCCAAAAGTATTAGATAGTCTTTATATTAAAGATAATGTAGATATTTATGTAACAGGGTCTAATGCTTATATGTTATCAAGTGAAATAGCGACAATGATTTCAGGAAGATATATTCAGATAGAAATGTTGCCGTTATCTTTTAAAGAATATATGGAAAGTACAGGAAATATGAATGATAGAGGAATAAAATATACAGAGTATTTACAAAATAGTTCATTTCCATATGCTCTTCAGTTAAAGAATCAACCTGATGAAATACGTGATACCTTGAAGGTATTTATAATACAATTGTTGTAAAAGACATTGTCCATAGAAAAAATATAACAGATACAATGATGTTAAAGAGAGTTTTAAAATTTGTATTTGATAATATAGGCAATCCTTTATCATCTAAAAAAATTTCAGATACAATGACATCATTGGGAAGAAAAATAAATTCAAGGACCGTAGAAAAGTATTTAGAGGCTTTCAGTGAAAGTTATATTATATATCCAGCTAAAAGATATAATATTAAAGGAAAAGAGTATTTAAAAGCACTAGAAAAATATTATATTGTGGATATTGGGATGAGATATATGTTATTGGGCTCTAAAATGATGGATACAGGACATATTTTAGAAAATGTTGTGTATTTAGAATTATTGAGAAGAGGATATGATGTATATGTTGGTAAAATTGATAATTATGAAGTTAATTTTGTTGCACAAAATCATAAAGGTACAATTTATTATCAGGTAGCTCTTACTGTAAGAGATGAAAAAACACTTCAAAGAGAATTAAGACCACTCCAAGCTATTCGTGATCATTATCCTAAAGTTATTTTAACAATGGATGAAGATCCAGAAATTCAATATGATGGTATTAGACGTATTAATGCAAGAGACTGGTTATTAGGTTTAACTGATTAAAAATGTTTAATTTTAGAACTATAAAATAGTGACTTATAATTTTTAAGTACTTCAAAATATGAAAAAGACAAAATAAGTATGTAAGTTTTCCAACATATTTATTTTGTCTTTTTTCTGCATCATACAATTAGCTTATTTACTTACTATCGATATTCGATAATAAGTAAAAAAACAAAACTTTTTATTTATATCATTACTAACCAGCAGTATTTTTTACTCAACGACATTACTTTATTTTTTTATGTCAAAAAAATTAAAAATAATAATTTATAACTGTTGATTATTATATTGAGGAGCTAACTATATAAAATTCAAGTGATTTTATGAAAAAGTTTGAAAATATTTAAAAATTTGAATTTTCAGTTAGAAATGAAAGAGAACATTGAAAAGTGAATAGTGATTTGTAATTTTGGACATGCTGAAAAAGACCTCGAAAGGCCATTTTTAAAGTTTTCAAGTGCTATCTTAACAGTTGAGGATCAAACTGTTGATTTGTTTTTAAAAGATGATAGATGATTCTAAGCAGCTTTCTTACACAGTGTCCTTGAGCACAACGATGACCTTTGCCTTGAGAAATCTTTAACTGATAATACTTATTGAACACAGGATTGTGTCTTATTACAGGAAGTATTATCTGATATAGGGTCTTCCTTAAATATTTGGATCCTTTCTTGGTAATAGCTGTATGTTGTGCATTGAACTGACTTGATTCATAGTGTAAAGGAGCAACTCCTGCAAATTTAATGATTTGAGAAGTCTTAGAATAGTTGCTTATATCTCCTAATTCCGCTAGAATAGAAGTACCAGAGAAGTGAGATATTCCTGGTATGGATAGGATAGGAGAGTTATTTTGGATGGAGAACTCTTCTATTTTTTTATCTATTTCAGTTAGCTGTTCTTCAATCAGTTCTATTTGAGCGGTTAAATGTTTTATTTGAATAACTTCCGCTGATGAAGAAATCCCAATAGAAGATCTGGCACATTCTTTAAGTCTTTCAGGTGTTAAAGAAATACGATTGTCTCTGCCATCGATTTCAAAGCATTTACGGATGGTTCTGATATCTGTATTGGCGATATTTTCAGCACTCCCAAACATTTTAAGAATATTCATATAAACAATGCCATATTTAGAATTGAACAGTTTATTGAATTCAGGAAACACGATATCGATACATTTTTGAAGACGATTCTTATAGACATTTTCCTCTTCTTTCAAATTATGATGATGTCTTGTCAGCTGTTTTTGTTCATAAAGATCAAAGCTGTTGACTTTAGTGATACGATATTGTTTTTTACGCTCAGGAGTATCAAGAACATCACAGATATTGATTGTATCGAGCTTATCATTTTTAGTAATACCACCTTGCATCTTACGATTGAAATCAGTTGTTTTAGGATTAATTAAAGCAACAGTATATTGTAAGTCTAGAAGGTATTTCAACAAAGCAAAATGATAATGTCCCGTATCTTCCATACCAATAAGAATAGAATCTTTTGGATAAGATTTGATTTTTTGTACTAGAAAATCAAAACCTTCTTTGTCATTAGAAAAAGAAACAGGCTGAGAGATGATCTCACCAGTTTGTTGATCCATGACACAAAAGAAATGTTTGTTTTTTCCAATGTCGATGCCAATTAATTTCATATGTAAAAAATCCTTTCAAAGTAAATTATGTGAAATGGTGTCCACAACACTTAAACCACGAAACCTGGTTCAAAATAGGAATTCAAAGACTCATCTAACTAATCATTGTTTAGGAATAAGGTGTGGTAAGAAACTCCTCAAAGTAGTCGAGCCACAAGGAGTAAAATACAAATCCACATTCACATATTTCAATATTACAGAATACACAAAACGTAATCAATCGCGGATAAATAAGATTGATAGAAAGGAATGTATATTGTAGGTGACTACTCAGATGGGTCAATTACAATATACCAGGAAGTTATGAAAGTAAGAAAAGCAATTATACCAGCAGCAGGATTAGGAACAAGATTTCTACCAGCAACAAAAGCAATCGCCAAAGAAATGTTACCAATCGTAGATATTCCAACAATTCAATATATCATTCAAGAAGCAGTAGACAGTGGAATAGAAGAAATCTTGATTATTACAAACAGTAATAAGCATGCAATGGAAAATCATTTTGATAAAAACTATGAACTAGAAGAAAGACTAAAAGAATCAGGAAAACTAGAACAAGTAAAAATGATCCAAGATATAGCAGATATGGCCAATATCTACTATATCAGACAAAAGGAACCAAAAGGATTAGGACATGCCGTACTTTGTGCTAAATCATTCATTGGAGATGAACCATTTGCAGTCTTATTAGGAGATGATGTCGTTGTCAATAAAGAAGGGAAACCAGCTTTAAAACAACTCATAGAACAATATGAAAAGACATCAGCATCCGTAATTGGAGTACAAACAGTCGATAAAAAAGATGTCAGTAAATATGGAATCGTAGAACCATCAAAATCACATCCAGCAAAGGGAAGACTGGTAAAACTAACAGATATGGTAGAAAAACCAGCAGTAGAGAAAGCACCAAGTCAACTAGCAGTCTTAGGAAGATATGTGTTGACACCTGAAATCTTTGAATTGTTAGAAACACAAGGAAAGGGAGCAGGAGGAGAAATCCAACTGACTGATGCGATTAAAAGATTGTTAGATAGACAAGCGGTGTATGCGTATGATTTTGAAGGAAAGAGATATGACGTAGGGGATAAATTTGGATTTATCAAAGCAACAATAGATTTTGCATTAGATAGAGAAGATTTACATGATCAAGTAAGTAAACATATTCAAGATATTGTCAATAATAAGTAGTGATAGGAAGGTAATTTAAATTGGATATATATCAAACGGTTATTTCTCATTACCCTCATTGGAGTAAAATAGAATTAATTGCTGTAGTTATAGTAATGATTATAAGTTTTATTATTTTAGAAAGATTTTATAAAAAAGATAAAATAAATAAAATACAAATGTTTTTTTGTATTTTATTTATTATCTATTTATTACATGTTTATGGATCTACTGTTTTTTCTAGATTACCAAGTAAAAGAATATGTAAGTTAGAAGTATTTTGGTCATGGAAAGAAATATTAAATTCAATGAATACGACATATCCAAAGTATGAATTGTTCTTGGAGAATATATTAAATGTTATTATGCTTTTACCTTTAGGTATCTTTTTACCATTAGTATATGGTAAAAAGATAAATTGGAAGGTAGGTTTATTGATAGGTTTTTGTATTTCTTTTTCTATTGAATTGATGCAATTGGTTTTATGTAGAGGAATGTTTGATGTTGATGATATTATTCATAATAGTTTGGGTTTTTTAATAGGAATAGTGATTATTAACAAAGTATTATTAATGAATAAAATAAGCTAGCAGCCTTAAATTTAGAGGCTGCTTTTTTGCTATTTGATCTAAATTTTATGTTTACATTATTTGTATCTTGTACAATAATAAGATACAAATAATGACTAACAACCAAGGTTGGTAGAAAGGAAAAAGTATATTGTATAAATATACAGTATATTAGTAGTTAAAACATTGGATATATTTCAAACCATTATTTCTCATTATCCTAAATGGAGTAAAATAGAATTAATAACTGTAATTATTGTAATGATTATCAGTTTTATCATATTAGAAAGATATTATAAAAAGAATAAGATAACTAAAACACAAATGTGTTTTAGTATCTTATTTATTATTTATCTTTTACATGTTTATGGATCAACAGTATTTTCTAGATTACCAAGTACTAGAAAATATCAACTAGAAGTATTTTGGTCATGGAAAGAGATTATTCATCCTATAGGGAGATAGGGAACTGCTTCTAGATATGATTTATTATTAGAAAATATATTAAATATTGTTATGCTTTTACCAATTGGTATCTTTTTACCATTAGCATATGGTAAAAAGATAGATTGGAAGGTAGGGTTATTGATAGGTATTGGTATTTCTTTTTCTATTGAGTTATTGCAATTAGTTTTATGTAGAGGTTTATTTGAGTTTGATGATATTATTCATAATAGTTTAGGTTTTTTAATAGGTATATTGATAAGTAATAGAATATTAAGAAAAAGTTGTAAATAAAAGTAAATATATGTCATTCACGCACGAAAAGTAGCCGTTCGTGAACGAAAACAGTAAATAGATAACACAAGTTGTATAATAATATGTGTTATCTATTTATTTTTTTATAGAAATAAGAGCAAATATATGTAAAAGATTAGGAGGTTAAATATGAACCTAAAAAAATTTAAATTAACAAATTTCAGAAAATTTACAGAGAATAATAATGAAATAAATTTTGCATTAACAAGTGACTATGGTGAAGATGTAAATATTGCTCCTAAAACAACATTGATTATAGGACAAAATAATGGTGGAAAAACAACAGTTATTGAAGCTTTGAAAAGAGTTATAAATGGTATTGATTTAAAAGCAGAAGATTTTAATTTTGATTACTTAAGAGAATTATTGAATGGGTATAATGATAATAAAGATAAAATGATTTCGCCTGTTATTGAGTTTGAATTGACAATTCAAGTAGATATGGCTAGTAATGATTTACTAACAAATATTATTCCTTTATTAACAATAGGAGGTTTAGATTTTAATGAGTTAATTATTGAAGTAAAATGGGAAGTAGCAGATGAAGGAATATATCGTCAAAAAGTAAAGGACGTTTTAGAAAAAGATTATGATGAAAACCAAGAGTTTGCTAAATTTTTAGAATTAATAAATAACACGACTTTTAAATATACGTATTATAATTCGAATAAGGATTTAGTAAAGAATAATATTTTAAAGAAGTTAATAAATATAGAAGCCATTTCAGCAAATAATATTACAAGTAATGATTGTTTATCAAGGTCTTTTTCAAAAATAGTAGATTATCGATATAATCATTTAATAGATGAAAATAAAAAAATGGATGATATCGATAAAAAAATAGATGAAATCAATAAACAATTAACGGAATATTTAAAAGAAAATTATTCGGAATCCATTAATAAATCTTTAAAATCAATGCTATCATCAAAAAAATGTCAAATATTATTAAAAGTAGATATGAACTTCAATAATTTAATAAGCGATATTGTTAAATATGAATACATAGAAAAAGAAAAATTCATTCCTGAAAATCAGTTTGGATTAGGTTATACGAATCTTATGATGATTGTTGCTGACATTATTACATATATAGATAAATATCCAACTAGTAAATTTAATAGTCAAATTAATTTAATAGCAATTGAAGAACCCGAAACTTATATGCATCCTCAAATGCAAGAACTATTTATTAGACATATTAATAGAATGGTATCTTCTTTACTAAGTGAAGGGCATAAAAATGTAAATAGTCAAATAATTATAACAACGCATTCAGCACATATCTTAAATAGTAAAATTCATGAAGGAAATTCTTTTAATGATATAAATTATATTACAACTGAAAATAATAATTCAAAGAATGTAGCTTTAAATGATCAAATAATTCAGGGAAATAATGATAAAAAGAATTTTCAATATTTAAAAAAACATATTAAGTTTGGTGTTTCAGAAATGTTTTTCTCCGATGCTGTTATATTTGTTGAAGGTATTACAGAATATGTATTATTGAAACATGTGATGAAAGAAAATGAGGATTATAACAAATACTATATTAGCATCTTTTTACTCAATGGAGCATATGCACAAAAATATGAGAAATTAATAAAAATTTTAAATATTCCAGCATTAATAATTACAGATATTGATTTTAAAAGAGAAAATTTTGAAAAGAATAAAGATCAAGATGGACATGAAAAGAAATATCTACAAATGACTTATCCTGATTTAGAAAATAGAAAGAGCACAAATGGTTGTATTAAGCACTATTATGAAGATAAAACAGCAAAAGAAATAATAGATGGTGTTTATTATAAAAAGGACAATTTAATGGTTACATGCCAAAAAGACGAAATACAAGGATATTATGCTACAAGTTTTGAAGAAGCACTGATACTTACAAATTGTAATAATGATTCATTAAAAAAAGTAATAACAAGAGTTAATGGAAATTTAACTAAATGTGTTGAAGAAAATATGGAAAAAAGATCATATGAAATACAAATGAGATTGTCTAAATCTAAAGCTAAAAGTGAATTTGCAAATGAAATTCTTTATGAAGTTATAACAAATGATCAACATGGAATTGAACTTCCAAAGTATATTACAGATGGATTAGATTTTATTAAAGAAAAATTGGGTGAAAAAGATGAACTATGATAACTTAGATATTTCTGAAGAAGATAGAAAAAAAGAAATTCAAACAATTGAAAAAATTAAAGAGTGTATTGATAATGAAAGAAGTTGGATTTTTGATTCTGGGGCAGGGGCTGGAAAAACATATTCGCTCATTGAAACTTTAAAATATATTGTAGTGACAAATGAACGCAAATTGAAATTTAATAATCAAAAGGTAATTTGTATTACTTATACGAATGTTGCTGCAGATGAGATAAAAGAAAGATTAGGAAATACGCAGATAGTAGATGTCTCAACAATACATGAATATATTTGGGAAACAATATCGCCATATCAGCAATTATTAGTAAAGTATCATAGAAATAATTTAGAAGATATAATTAAAATATGTAAAAACGATTTAGAAAGTATGAAAGAATATGGTAGTTTAGAACAAAGTGAAAAAGATAATATAAAAAACATATTAGGTAATAACAAAAAAGAATATTATAAGATTAAAGGATCAAAAAAAGATGAATTATTTGATGAAGTTAGGAAATGGGGCATTTTAAATGAAAATGTGTTAAAGACAAAAAATGCATTTATCAATATAGCAGATAATTTAATAAAGATAGATAGTTATGAAAAGACAATTTCCTATATTGATGAAGAAAAAACAGGATATACACAAGTGAAATATGATGCTCGATTCAATTATGATAGATTAGATAAAATGTATATTAGTCATGATACTTTATTAGAATATGCGAATAGGATTCTTGATAAAAGTGATATATTAAAACAAATAATTTGTGATAAAAATCCATTTGTTTTGATTGATGAATATCAAGATACTGCAGAAGAAGTTGTTAGCTTTTTTAATAAAATATTAGACTATTCTAAGCAATTATCGCATCCATTTGTTTTAGGATATTATGGAGATACAAAGCAAAATATATATGAAAAAGGCATTGGAAAAAATATTTATAATTATTTACTGAATTTTGAATATATAAAAAAGGAATATAATAGACGATGTTCGCCTGAAATAATTAATGTTGCAAATGAAATAAGAAATGATTCTATTAAACAAAAATCTATCTATAGTAATTTTCCAAAGAGTGAGATTATTTTTTATAATATTAATAATTCACGAGAAGATGTTATTAACTATTTATGTACTAGATGGAAGATTTCAAAGGACAATAAATTGCATTGTTTTGAACTAAAAAATGAAATCGTTGCAGAAAGTAGTGGATTTAAAGAGTTTTATGAATTTTTTAAAAACTCAGATTATTATAAAAAATCAAATTATACAAGGTTATCCCAAGAAACAATGAGTAATGATATAAAAAAATTAGGGCCAATACAGAATTTATTATATAGAATCTTAGAATTTAAATACAAATTAGCAAATGAAAATACTTTATTAAGCAATATATTGATTAATTATAATTATCCATATAATACCATAAAGAAAATGATAGATGATATGAAAGGTTTAAATGGTGAAAACTTAAAAGAATACTTACAGGATTTTTTTGATTTAAGAAATAGTGATAAAAACATTAGAAAAGTTATTGATTCGATTTTTATCGAAGATATTGGATCATATGACGATTTGATAAATTATATTTGTAATACTTTATATAAAAGTGATGAAGAAATAAGCCAAGATAAGATAGATCAAGTTAATTCTTTTCTTGAAATGAATATAAGTGTTTATAATAATTGGTATAACTTCGTAAATGATATTAGTAATGAAAATGTTGAATATCATACGTACCATAGTACAAAGGGAAAAGAATTTGATAATGTAGTTATATTTATGAACCAAAGTTTTGGAAGAAGTAGAATTTCTTTTTCTAGTTTGTTTGAAAATATTTTAGAAACGTGTGAAGAAGATGATGAAAAAACAGAAAAAGCACGCAATTTACTTTATGTTGCTGTAACTAGAGCAACTAAAAATTTATGTATTGTTTATTTGGATTCACTATCACAAATTCAAAAATCAAATTTAGAAACAATATTTAATAACATTTATACAGATTTATTTTTAAAGTGAGTATACATATTAAAAAAATAGAATGATAAAGTTATTAAATGATAAATTATATCATATTGTAACTTTAGTTACGGGTTATTATTTTATTTAAACAGCAAAAATAAGGTGTCTAACTTATAATATAAAATAAATATATATTTATATTTAATATATTATGTTCATAGAAATAAAAAATATTTTGTAAGTTAACAGTAGATTTCAATTTAAATTGTAAAGTGCTTATGTAAAGATAGTGCAATTATGGAGGTGAATACAGTGTCTATATCAAAAAAATATCAAAAATTATATAGTAAATACATATGTGATGATTTTAAACAAGAGATTGCAATATATGATAAAGTAAATGAAATAAATTTTTTTCAACCATTAAGCCATAATTGCAAGGAAAAATGTGAAAATAAATGTAATCACCAATGTCATAAAAGTCTTGGTAAGTTAATGAGGAAAAATATTGTATTTTATTGTTATGGAGAAGATGAGATAGTAACTAATTTTGAAAATAAACTTTTTTCAAATTTAGAAAATGCTGTTAAGTATACATATAAAAATCGATTACCTGAACGCCAAGCTAATCAGGATGGGTTGCCAAGTGAAGTTTTATTAGATGCAATTATACAAACTATGATGCCAAATTCATATAAAATGGCTGTTAGGACAATATTTCGACAAAATGATAATAATGAAATAAAGGGTTATGATTTAACTTATTTTACTAATACAAACGGAAAAATAACAATTTGGTTGGGACAAGCCAAATTGGGAAGTATGCAGTATTGCAAAAATGGAATTTTAGATGATTTAAAAAATAAATTTACAAATTTATATATGGCGGATCAAATATATTTTTTAGCTGATAAACCTGTTGGGCTTACAGAAGAAGCACAACAAATTTTAAGTTTGTTAAGTAAATTGAATATGCGAAATATTGATGAAAGTGATGATAAACGATCAAAAATACTAATAGATTATTTGAAAATACAAAATATAGATATATGTATACCGTGTCTTTTAGCGTATAACAGAAAAAAAGTGTATGAAGATATTGAAAATTTGGAGAAAAAAATGAAATCTGAAATTGAATGGGCAAAAAAACATTTTGAAAAATCTTTTGATTTTGAAGGAATAGACCCGACATTAATTTTCATTATATTTCCAATAGAAGATATTGACGCTTTACGAGGAGATGAAGGATTCTATGCAGGATTACGTTAATTTACTTTTAGATGCAATAAATAATTATAACGAAGAAGATATAGATACTAAAAAGAAATTACGAGATTTAGTATGTGTAATTTCTGAAAATAATAATCTAAAAAAAGATCCGCTTATTAGAGAATTATTGTATACCGCTTCACATAAGATGCGTATTTTTGGCTATAATGTGCAAAATGGATTTTATAGAAATGATGTTTCGATGAAACAAAATTCATCAGAATTAACATATTTGCGTAATGAAAGTATTGTTAATAGGTATAAGTCTAAAGTTAGAATTAATAATATTCTTGATAAAAGTCAACAAGGTATCATTGATTTTTATCAATCATTGAATAAAAAAAGAATGTTAGTTAGTGCTCCTACTTCATACGGAAAAACTTTTATTATGAGAGAAATATTATTTTTGAATAAAGAAAGATATAATAATGTATTACTTGTATTTCCAACAGTAGCGCTATTACGAGAAAATGCACAAAATATGGAAGAATTAAATAAAGAAAAAGAAATGGGATACAACGTTATTAAATCTATTGATAGCGAAATAAATATTCATGAGCGAAATATTTTTGTATTTACTCCTGAAAGGGCAATGCAGTTACTAGCAAACTATCCAGATGTTAAGATAGATTTTTTCTTTTATGATGAAATGTATAAAATTGATGAAGATTATTTTAATGATGAGATGAATGATAGTTATGAAAAAATTCAGAAAAATAATCCATATACATATACGAATAAAACTTTTTTAGATGAAGCAAGAGCTAAAACTTTTCGTATATGTTTATACATTCTTTCTAAGAGGGTAGATGATTATTATTTAGCTGGTCCTAATATAAAAAAAGATAAATTCGGAGTTGGGATGAATAGATACATTGAAGCAAATAAAATTAAAATCAAAGAAATCGATTTTGAGCCCACAAAACGAATACAAGTAAAAGCATATGGCAAGACAATTGATGAGGATTATGATGATTTAACATATTTAGAGAAGCCTAGTTCTTTTGAATTAAGAAGTAAAGTAAATGATCGAATTTGTGATGTAGTTGACTATATTGAAAGAAGAGGATATGGAGCAACGATGTTGTACTGTACAACACCTTCTAAAGCAAACGAATATGCTACTAAGTTAGCGAAAAGTCATAAAGGTAAAATTATAGAAAATAATAGATTTAATATTTTTATTGAACATCTTAAAAGAAATTATAATATCAATAATTCTATTGAAGAATGGAGTTTTATAAAAATATTACAGATGGGTTTTGGAATGCATCATGGAAAAATGCCTAAGTATATTCAAAAGGAAGTTCTTGATTTATTTAACGAAGGAGTATTTGATTTATTATTCTGTACATCAACAATTGTTGAAGGGGTTAATACAAACGCAAAGAATATGGTTATATTAAATCACAAAAAAGGTGGTAGCGATTTAACAGTATTTGATTTTAAAAATATTATTGGAAGAGCAGGAAGGTATTATCATAATTTTGTTGGAAGATATTTTTTAGTTGATAAAGAGTTGAAAAAATTCGAAGAAGCTGAGGATTTGGAACTTAATTTTTCAACATATGATGAACAAATTTTGGATCCTATAGATATAGATAATGCAGAATATGAGGATCTCTCTTTTGACAATAAAATTCTTAAGAAAAAAAGAATGGACGAACAAAGAGGTTATAAATTACCAAATGATGTTTATGAAAAAAACAGATTAATAAGAAAAGAATATCAAGAAAAGTTACTGTGTTTTTTAATAGAAGATAGAGAACTATATGATAAATTTTATAAAAAAATAGGTTTTCATGATATATTGAAACAATTTACTGATTATAGTGCTATGAATACAGTACTTGATATTTTTTCTCAAGCAGGGTTACTTGAAGAAAAAATTGCTCGTATATATAAGGCAATATGTCATACATATTGTACTCAGGGTTTTCACGGATTGTTACAATATGAAATTAATAATGCTCAAAAAAATGAAAATAATAAAGATGAGAAAGCAAAAAACAAAAGTATTGATAGAGCATATATGGATGCATTCAAAAACCAAAAGGAAATTATTGAGCATAAAATACCTAAAATTCTAACGTTGTTTGAAACCATCTTTGTATATGCATCTTCAATTAAAGAAAAAAGTTTGAATAATTTTTCATTATCAAAAGTTACACGTTTTTTTGAAACAGGAGTGAAAAGCTATTTTGGAGAACAGTTAGTTGAATTTGGATTTCCAGTTGATGCAATAAAAAGAATTGAGGATTATAATGTAAAATTAATATCAATGGATATAGTGTTGAGTAAAAGCTATATTTTAGGACATTTGAATGATATTAAGACATTATTAGATGCATATGAAAAGGAATTGTTTGATAAAGCCATTAAGTCTATTTTTAGCTAATTTTATTTAAAAAGATATATTATTTCTAGTTACGAGGGGAAAATAAAATGGAAATTAAATTTAGTAGTATTCATAGTATTGATTTGGATCAAGGAAGTGTTAATTATAGGGATCATAAAAATGATTTTGAAGAGGCACTAAGTAGAATGCTTCAACAGATTAATATGCAAGAAAATTTAAAGAAATATATAGAAAAATCACAAGATACATTGGTTTTAAAAACTGCAAAAGAAGTTTGCAAAAAAATATATAAAAATGAACTAGATATAAATTCTTTTAATAAATATGCATATAAAATTGCATATCATCTATTGGAAATTGAATTATTTTTGGATGATAGACAACAAAAAACAATTGGAAATAGAATCCAAAGGGGAAGTTTGTTACAAGCAATTGTTTATAATGAAGAAAAGGAACGCTATGAATATTACCTTTCAAAGTTTGAACATGCTGAATTTTATAGTGAATTGGATTTTATAAAAACTATAGGAATACAAATAAAAAATACAAAAGTATATAAGTCATGTAGACTTATATTTAGTGTAAATGATGAAGATTGTATAGAATTCGAAGATGCTGAAGTTTATGTGAATAATAATGCAAAATATTGGAGTGGAGAATTTCTTGAGTTATCTGAAGCTAGTACAGATGAATATAATACGAAAACGTCTTTTAATGAAATAAGAAAATGTTTAAATATAAATGTTAAAAAGCAATATCCTGCTGATCATCCAATATTATTTAATGCTTTTTATGGATATTTTAAGAAAGAAAAGAGAACAATTAATTATTATGATATGTTAGATGAAATAATGGATGGTTACGTTGGAACTGATATGTCAAAAGATGATGTTGAAAGATTAAAGGCTAAATTAGAATCATTACCTAAAACAAAAAAATTTGATACACAATTTACTACAAATCCAGATGTTATTTCTGCAAAAATAAAACAAACATATGACGTTATTTCCGGTGTTGAATTAGTTTTGAACAGAAAAAATCAAATTGAAAATATAAAAGAAACTATTTCATCAGTAATTGAAAATGATGAAATGTACATAAAAATTAAAGTAACAGAACCTGATACGTTTAATGCTTTTAAGAGGAAGGAAGAGTAAAAATGCTAAAAAGTAATATCTTTTTCATTAATAAAAAACCTAATTATAGTGTAAATGAAACGTTAACAAAGGTAAATATTGTTGTAAAAGATATTGATTACATTATTGATAAGCAAGATATTATAAATCTTTTAAAATTAAAATTAGATAATGATAGCATAAAGTTAGTTGTAGATTCTAATGATGAAGATTTTAAAATTTTAAAGGAAGAAGATATTGATATAATAGATATGGAATATATTGAAAAAATAACTATTAATATAGAAAAAAATCCTGTTTATCATAATTTTAAAAAAATTGTTAATGTTTATGATATAAAATCATTTATTGAATTTTTAGATACACAATCTTATTTGAAATTAATGGAGAGTTTCAATATTTTATTAAAAAATGCTCAATATTTAATATTTAATTGTAATCAAGAAATATTAAAAACTCAAAATATTTCTATAGGAAATATTCGAAAAATTGATAAATATAATCGTCTTGAAAAAATAAATGCAATTGATAAAGAATTTAATTATAGAACTAGTACAAGTGTTAGTGATTTTAAGCTTTTACCAGAAGATTTTAAAATAGTAACAATTAATGAAATGGAAGAATTTAAAGAAATTAAGAAAAAATTTAATAAAATTACCGAATTGTTATCACTAGTCTATTTAACTGATTGTGTATTTGATGATAAAGATAATACGTATTATATGATTAATGGTATAAAATATACTTATACTAATTGTAAATGCTATGATATATATAATTGGGTATATCAGGAAAAGGACAATTATTTTGAAAAATTATATTTTACAAAAACTATTATAACGACTGTTTTTAATGGAATATTTAATAATAGTGTGTTAGCAGCATGTAAAGCAAATTATACATTATCATTAAAGAAAAATGTTGATAAATATTTTTATTTAAAAGAGAAATATGCAAAATTAATCATGGAAAATTGTGATAAATGTTCCGATATAATTAAGAGCTATATTGGTGATTTTACAAAAGATATTACTGCAATTTTCGGTTTTATTTTTACGGTAGTAATACTTAATATAGCAGGAAATAATAATTTGAAAGAAATTTTTGTTGGTGATATGAAAAAAGTAGTATATCTAATATTGTTTGGTTCTTACATTTCAGTAATTGTGTCTATTGCATTGAATGCTTTTAAAATGAACCAACTTGTTAAAGTAAATGAGCAATTAAAAAAGCAATATGATAGGCTATTTCCTGATGAAATAGGAAATGTTTTTGACGATGATTTTAATTCTATAAGAAAAAGAACAAATATTTTATCGATAATAATTGTATTTATTTGGTTGTTTATTATTACGGGAATGATAATAATTTTCAGAATTTATTTTTAAAATTAGGAACTAGTTATTGATAATATAGATGATATTTATAATTTGGTGTTGAATTTCGATAAGTAATCAAGACTGCAAAAAAATACAGAATATGATGTATCGTTTTCTTCATGAATGTTATGAGGAAGTAAGTGATTTATTATATATAAAAAGATAATTTAATAGAATTTTAGTAGGTAATTATTTTGTGATTTGAAATGAGGAAATAGTATGATAAAAGATTTATCCATATATACGGGACAGTTATGTTACAAAGATGTTGATTTTGAGTTTGTTTTTGATAGGAAAGAGTTAAGATTAATTCCACCTGTAGAAAAAATTGATAGAGATTGGTTAAAAAAACAAATTGTAAGAGGGCTCCTTACAGATAATATACCAATAATGAAAGAATCGTATTTAATAGGAAAATGTAATGAAAATAATAAAATAATAATTTTTATTACATAAAAAGATACACGAATTGATAATTATAATTCTGTTTTGGTTGTTAAATTGATAGGGTATATTTTATGTGACAGAGGAATAAATTATATAAATAGGGTTACTTTTAAAAGTCAGGAAATTAATTGTATTTATCCAATCAATCAGGCATATCAATTTATTTACGAAAAAATGGGGAAAGTATCATTAATAACAAAAGAATTTAATACAACACTTACGAAAGAACAAGAATTTGTAGTAAATAAAATAAAAGTAAAGTCTCATTTTTATATAACAACAAATACATGTAATACACTTATTGATAGCCCATTGTCTATAAATTCAGCATTGATTTTTGATTTTGAAAAAACAAATGATTATAAATTTATATTAAGGCTTTTTTATATTGCTAAACAATTTATACAATTTTTATGCTATAGAAGAGACGTTTATTTACCTAATGTTGATTTATATGCTCCTTATGAAAATGTTAAATATTTAAAATTTGCTACATTGCATATCATTGATGAATTACATTCTTGTGACTTGAATTCATTAAAAGAAAAACGATACATATCACAATCGCTAATTGTGGGATATGAAGGCAAGATTCTGGCAGATATTGCTGATAATTTGTTATATTTACGCCATTTGCCTGAAACATATAAATCTGGACGTTTAATTGACGCATCACGATTTATAATGATTATGGCAGCTTTTGAATGGGAGTTTAAAAGAATGTATCCTGATGGTATTCCTAAAGATAGTAATACAATTCAAATTGAAAATGAAGCGATGGAGGCAATTGAAGATCTAATAAATAAAAGTAAAGGAAAGTTAAAGAAAAAGTATAAGTTTTTAAAAAATTTAATTAGTTCTGACAATTTACAAAGTAAAATAATAAAAACAGGAAATGATTTCGATGATGCTATAGGAAATTTTGGAAAAAATCTATATGAACTTAATAATGAAATCTTAGATTATTCTAAAATGGGTGATCGTTTGGCTAATCAAAGAAATAATTTTGCACACGGAAATTTGAATAAGGATTTTATAGGTTTTTCTCTATTAGATTTAATTTATTTGGAATATATAATATATGCAATGCAATTAAGATATTATGGTATAAGTGACATAAATATACGAAAGGCAATAAATAATTTATTTAGGTTAAATTATTATATTGAATAATGATTTAAGTAATGAGGTATGGTATGTTACTTTTAGAAGTACTCAAGACATAAGGCTGAAAAAATTATAATCAATCACATATAAATAGAATTAATAGAAAGGAACGTATATTGTAAATGACTACTAAGATAAATTAGTTGCAATATACTAGGATAGTTTATGACAGGTATTTTATAGCCAGCGTTTCAAAAGTTTTATAGCGCATTAAGTAGCTTGGAAGCATTTGATAAAGAAAAAGATTTTTTGATAATATATCAAATCTTGATAAATTTTTTCTGAATATAGAAATATTACTTTCGTTATGAAAAAGTCCTTTACACACATTGAATATTTATCATTATATGAACAATATTTAAGAGAATATTTAACGGATCATTGGTTTGTAGAATCAAGAAATAGAATAACAAAAGAATTACCATTTTCATTACAAAAAAGAATAGAAATTACAGTTTATTATCCAAATAAAAGTGAATATATCTATTCTAATGTATTTATTGTAGAAAATGATATAAAGTTAGAAACTTTAATTGATTCTATTAGACATGAACTTACAAAAAAGAATCCAATCGAAGTATTTTTTTAGCAAAATTTACATTTTTTGAAACAAATAAAAAAATGAAGAGATAAATATTCTGTTACGATGCATTGAAGGAATAAATCAAATGAAAGATTTTTTAAACTTAATGTATAATAACATAGGAGACAAATGTAAACTTTGCGAAATACTAATAGAAAAAATAAATAATATACAGTTTAGTAGTAAACCATATGATATGCTAACAATTAATGATTATATATTTTATCCAAATAAAAATATATTTTCACGAGGACAAAGATTAGCAGTATCATTTGGAATAAATAGTGAAGGGTTACAGCGTAAACTGTTATCTAGTTTTGTTAGTTTTTTTAAAATCAGTAATGATGATTATTTTGAAAAATTTGTATATATGAATTTAATATTTCAAACTGCTGATTTGATGCCTGTTAAGATGACGATATATAATGATGATACTTATACGTTTGATATTTTTCAAAGTGATATTAAAACTACATTTTATAGAAAAATTAATGAAACAGCACAGTTGATTTTAAACAGAAATGTCAAAGAAATTTATTTTATGGTTACATATACTCATACTTTGCTAAGTGAGAATATTTTTAATATGACAACAAGAGAAAGGCTTGAAATAAAACCCTAAAAATTAGCCAGAACTTGTTTACGATGTCAAAAATAGAGAAATAGATCAAGGTAAATTTGATTTTTATAAGTTGATTATTGATAAAACAAAGAATTTATAGAATGATTTGACACTTTGGCTATATGTTTTTCCAAAGGATAAAATAAGTTGTTTATTAAATCAAAATATATCTATTCTTCTCTATTTTGCAAACAACATTGCAGTTTGCTTTGATCAACAAGATATTTATACAAATTATTTTATTAATAAATATTATTCAATGTATGGTGAAGAAAATTTATCTGAATTAGATTTTTTGACTTATGTCAAAAAGAATATACAAAGAAATTATTTGATGGCAAAACGAGTAAGAGTGTAAAAAATAAAAAAGATTATCAAAAAGCAGTAAAATATTTAGAAAATTTTATTAAAATTTTTAAAAATGATTTAAAAGAGATAATCATAGATAAAAAGGAAGATGAAGACTTTTATATTTGTAATCTTGTTAAGAAATGTAATGGTTATGATATTTCTTTTTAATTTGAAAGTATTAGTATTAAAAAACTCATTCAGCTATTTGTTTATGTAAAAGAAATGGCATTAGGAGGAATTATTTTTATTGATGAGTTAGATACTAATTTACAAGATGTTTATTATATGTCTTATTAGAATATCTAATGAATTATGGAGAAGGACAATTATGTTTTACAACATATAATATAGGATCAATGGATTTATTAAAATAAGCAGTTTATAGAATTTTTATCAATGAATCATCAAATCTATTCATGGAAAAGAAACGAATATTATTTGCTATCTAAATTATGTAAAGAAGGAATGATAGAAGGTTCACTATTTAATATTGAAGCTATTGATTTTATTGGTATAATTGATTTAAGTGAGGAAGAATGATATGGAGTTACAATTTATTCTTTATGTAGAAATAAATAGAAAAAAATCAGGTGGATTATATTTATATAAAGTAAACTATTGAATATTTCTATAAGTTTGATTTTATACAGGTGAAAATTTCACCTGTATATATGAATGGTAAAATGAAAAAACTATTAATAAACTTATAAAGAAATATGAAAGTATGTCTTCAAATAATAAAAGTATTGGAATCTAAATTTTAAAATAGAAGATGAAAAGTTTTTAAAAAAAGTAAAAAATATTGTGAAGTTAATGGATATTATTTTGGGTGGTTTTGTAAAGATATAGAAAGAGATTATCTAGGAAAAAATGTATAAATAATATTTTTCTAATGATACAAGTAATATATGTCTTTTATTGGATAAAGTTATTAAAAAAATTAAAGCGACAACTATTAATATAATGACGCTTTTTTTGATTGATTTCATATTTAAAAATATTTTAACGATCTATTTTATGAATATAATCAATTAAATCTTGTATTTCCTTTGGATAAGTTAAATGACTATTTAAAACTTTTTTACCTAACTCATAGATTAGCTTGTCTTTTGATTTAGATGAACCAATATGATAAAAGTCTTTTACTTCCTGACTACAAATAAGATTTTCTTGTCTTAATTGATTAATTAAACAAAGTCCTTCAATCGATTTAACACGACTTAAGGCAACATAGAGTTGGCCATTATCAAATGAATAAGGAATAAGATTGACTTGATCATAAGTTTGACCTTGGCTTTTATGCATTGTAATAGCGTAAGCAAGTTTTAAAGGAATTTGATAAAAAGCACCTACTTTTTCTTTAGATAAATGATTATCTTCAATATCTCCTTCTTTTCTTTTAGAAAGTACATAGTTTTCTATGGCCCATTCATGATAACCAAAGGTTACAAGTGTTTTATTTGTATCTAAGAGAACGGTAACACTTTCATCTTCTAATTTATAAACTTTTCCAAATGAACCATTTTGATAAAGATTTTGTTCTGTATCGTTAATTAAAACCATCACACGAGCACCAATTTTTAAATGAAGTTCATCTAGAGTAGGTTTATCAGAATTTTTAACATCACCAACAATTCTTGAATGATAGACTTTAGCTTTGTAAGGTATTTTAGAAAGTCTATCATGATTGATTTGTTCAGCTTTTCTATTAGTTGCTGTAAGAATAATACCATTTTCAAAAAGAGTCTTTTGACAATGCGTATTAAAATAATGAACACATGAATAATCACCAATACGTGCTTTATTCAGTTCATGAATAAATTCAGGATTCTTTTGTCGTATGACTTGTTTTAATTCAACTGTTTGAAAATTTAAATCTTGTCAGTTTGTTGATTCAAAAGCATAACCTTTATGATAATTTTCATAAATTTCTTTTAATACTTCTAAATCATTATCTGTAGTAACAGGAGGTAGTTGGAAAAAGTCTCCAACAACGACGATTTGTTTACGAGATAATGAGTTTTCTTCTGCTTTCATAATTGTTCTTACAACAAAATCAAATAGATCAATACGACACATACTGATTTCATCAATAATAATAATATCACTTTCTTTTACCACTTGAGGAACTTTTTTAATATGTTTAACTACTTGAGGCTCTGGAGATACTTGAAAACAACGATGGATGGTAACACCTTGAATATTAATAGCAGCAATACCGGTAGGAGCACAAACAATAACATTTTTATTTTGTTTTTCCATTTCATTAATAAAAAGTTGTAAAACAAAAGATTTACCAGTACCTGCGCCACCTGTTAAAAAAACATTATTTCCAGATAATAATTGTTGATAAGTAAGCGCCAAATAAAATAGTGTATTTAAAAAAGTCGATTGAATTGATATAATAATCAATTTAGTCGGCTTTTATTTCAAATTCTTCTTTTATCTCTTCACTCCATGGTAAGAACCAGTCCAGTCTTCCTGGATCTTCAACCAGATTTTGTTGAGGTAAATAATCCAGGATGAATTCAATATAATCGTATGGATTAAGTTTATTGGATTTAGCTGTTTCAATCAGGCTGAATACTGCTGCACTTGCTTCAGCTCCTTTAGTAGAAGTTGAAAACAGCCAGTTCTTTCGACCAACTGTAAATGGTCTGATTGTACGTTCATATAATGAATTTGTCATAGGTACAAGACCATCTTCTAAAAATGAACGCAGTCCTGCCTCGTAATTCAAGGCATATTGTATAGCCCTTCCTGTTTTAGAAGCAGTTAACACCTTGTTTTGGTTATATTTGCACCATGAAAAGAAGTCATCAACTAATGGCTTTGATTTTTCTTGACGTATTTTTGCCTTTTTATCAGGTGATAATGTTTCGATTTGTTTTTCTATCGCAAACAGTCTGGCTATTTTTTCAACAGCTGTATTTGCGAGGGTATCTGATGCATTCTTCATATCTACAGGCAAAGCATCATAGAATTTCCTTCTGGCATGTGCCCAACAGTAAGCATTAGTCACACCATCTATATGGTTATATCCATAATAACCATCAGTGATGATAGTACCACCAAATCCTTTCAAAAATTCTTGAGGATTGGTTGCTTTTCTGTCAGGTCTGTAATCAAATATCTTAACAGGTCTTTTGCTTTCTTTGATACTTGAATATACCCACATGTACGATTTGGAAGTAGCCTTCTTACCTGGTTCATTCAATACCTGAACTGGCGTTTCATCACAATGTATGTGTGATTCCTTCATCATCAGTTCGTGCATCCTGTTCACCAATGGAATGAAATATTCCTTGGTGGCAATAATGATCCAGTTGGCCATGGTCGTTCTTGACAGCTCCATTCCTAATCGTTTCCATTCTGATTCCTGTCTGTATAAAGGCATATGATTTACATATTTATCGATAATCACTTGTGACAGTACACTTGGCGATGTATATGAATGTGGAACAACTGGTTGAGGTGTTCCTGCTTTAAGCATTACTGCCTTTCCTTTTTTTCTGCAGTTTCGACATTCATATGTTTTTCGATAAATATCTTTTACATAGAGTTTGGCTGGTTCATAAATAACTTCATGTCTTACAAACTCTTCACCCACATAAGATAGTTTAGAGCCACATTCCTCACATACTCTGTCTTTTTCATCAATATCATAAACTTTTTTTACATGTTTAAGATTGTCTAATTTGATATCAATTTTCCCTTTTTGTTTCTTTTTGGCTCTGGTATATGAGATATCTTCAAGCAGTTCAGGTTCACATTCATTTTCTGCTTCATCAAAAAGAGAAAGCTGATCCATAGAATGTGTTATCTTTTCACTCTTGGTACCAAACAGCTTTCTCTTTAAATAGGCATTTTCTTCACGCAAAAGTTCATTGTTGTTTTTTAAGTATTCATTTTCAGCTTTCAAACTGTCAATCGTACTGTTCAAAGATGCAATCGTAGCTTTCAATTCTTCAATAGAATGTGACAGGTTAGCCATTATCAAAGCTAAATTTTCAACTGTATCAGCCATCAAAAGCACCTCCATTTCATACATCTATTATACCATAAACAGGCATATCTTCCTATGAAATCAAGGCTTTACAGTACAACTTGTGGATAACTTTTCTGAATGGTTTTGGGCTGTACGATAGAGAGTCCTTCAAGCAGCCACCTGAACTGTTGAGAAGTTATTTCGAGTGCTTCTGATTCATCTCTGGGCCATTTAAATTTACCATTTTCAAGTCTTTTATAAAGTAATACAAAACCATCACCTTCCCAATACAGAGCCTTCATGGTCCTTGTATTTCTACCACAAAACAGAAACACAGAATTAGAAAAAGGATCAAGCTTGAAATTCTGTTGAACGATAGCTGAAAGACCATCGATCTGTTTGCGCATATCTGTATAGCCAACAGCTATATAGATATGTTCTGCTTTTGAAATATCACCAATCATAACAGCGACTTCAAAAGAGGCTCAATACTTTGGTAAGGCGTATCTGAATCAAGTTCAATTTTAATGCTTCCCTTGATAATGATAATCTTTTCATTATTGTGAGGTTGCTTTTCAACAGAAACAAAGGACACTTCATTCTTGTAGTTGTTTTCATTTATCTGATCACATAAAATATTTCTGATTTTTTGTTGATAATTATAATAAGTCGACGGCTTGATATTGTTTTTGTCACAGAAATCTTTGACAGATAAACCACTTTCCTTGCATTCTTTGATTTTAAAATACCAAAATTTATATTTTTCATTTTCGGTAAGTTCCTGTACTGTCATATAGTCTCTCTTCCTTTCCATATAGTTTTTGGAGAATATAAAAACTACAATATAGTTTATGGAGTCTCCACATTCTATATTGTAGTTCTTAAAATTCTATATTTTTATCCACTATTTTATTTGGCGCTTACGTTGATAAGCTTTATATTGATCTTTACTTAATGATATTTTATCTTTATTTTGTTTTCTTTGATTTGTTGTTTCTTGTTTTGAATGTAATGAACTTTTTTGATTATTTTGTTTTAAATAGGCTAAAGCTTCTTTTTTAGAATCAAAGCTTTTGAATTTAGCATCTTTAAAATGATCGACTTCTTTTTGACATTCTTCCCAAGTGTTATAAATACCAGGATGTCTTCCTTTTTTTACAGCATAATATTTCATGATATCACTCCTTGTTTCTATTATGACATATTTATAGCTTTTTGTAATGGGATAAAAATGATATAAAACTTGTGAAATGTTACACATAGCCTTATGTGTAACTTGTTTTTATTTTCACATGATACTAAAATATGTGTAGTTAGAAAAGAGGAGATTTAATTATGGCAAACAGATTTGTATTAAATGAAACAAGTTATCATGGAAAAGGAGCAATTGAATCAATTCCTGAAGAAGCAAAAGCAAGAGGATTCAAAAAAGCTTTAGTATGTTCAGATCCAGACTTAGTAAAATTTGGAGTAACAGCAAAAGTTACTGATTTATTAGATAAAGCAGGATTAGCTTATGAACTATATTCTAATATCAAACCGAATCCAACAATTGAAAATGTTCAACAAGGTGTTAAAGCATTACATGATGCTGGAGCAGATTATATGATTGCTATTGGTGGTGGTTCATCAATGGATACAGCAAAAGCAGTAGGTATCATTGATAAAAACCCTGAATTTGCTGATGTAAGAAGCCTAGAAGGTGTTGCACCAACTAAAAATCCTTGTACACCAATCTTTGCAGTTCCTACAACAGCTGGTACTGCTGCTGAAGTAACAATCAACTATGTAATCACAGATGTTGAAAAAGATCGTAAAATGGTATGTGTAGACGTACATGATATTCCAGTTGTAGCATTCGTTGACCCAGATATGATGTCATCAATGCCTAAAGGATTAACTGCTGCTACAGGTATGGATGCCTTAACTCATGCTATCGAAGGTTATATTACTAAAGGTGCTTGGGAAATGTCAGATATGTTCCATATCAAAGCTATCGAAATTATTTCTAAATCATTAAGAGGTGCAGTAGAAAATACGCCTGAAGGTAGAGAAGGTATGGCTTTAGGTCAATATGTTGCAGGTATGGGATTCTCTAACGTAGGTTTAGGATTAGTTCACTCAATGGCTCATCCACTTGGAGCTTTATATGATACACCTCATGGTGTTGCTAATGCTATCATCTTACCAACAGTTATGGAATATAATGCACCATATACTGGTGAAAAATATAAAGACATTGCAGAAGCAATGGGTGTAGATACTACTGGTATGTCTCAAGAAGAATATCGTAAAGCAGCTGTAGATGCAGTTAAACAATTATCTAAAGATGTTGGTATTCCAGCTGACTTAAAAGAAATCGTTAAAGAAGAAGATTTACAATTCTTAAGTGAATCTGCTTTAGCAGATGCTTGCTGTCCAGGTAACCCAAGAGATACAAGTGTAGAAGAAATCAAAGAATTATATAAATCATTATTATAATAATAAAACAGTCCTCAATGAGGGCTGTTTTTTTGTTTTAAAATTTAAAAAAAGAAAATTTTGTTATTAATTTCACAATAAAGTTGACTTTTTATGAGGTTTCAATATAATTCTTTTTACATGTTAAAAAGGGGAAATTCGATGGAAAAAAATAAAAAATCAAGTTTTTCAGGCCGTTTAGGATATGTTATGGCGGTTGCTGGTTCGGCTGTTGGATTAGGAAACATTTGGCGTTTTCCATATCTTGCGGCTAAATATGGTGGAGGTACTTTTTTATTTACTTACGTTATTTTAGCGTTAACAGTTGGTTTTGCTTTACTTGTAAGTGAAACAGCATTAGGAAGAAAGACCGGAAACAATCCAATCAAAGCATATAAAATCTTAGGAGCAAAAAAATTAAAGATTGGTGGTTGGTTGAATTCAATTATTCCAATGTTGATAGTTCCTTATTACTGTGTTGTTGGTGGTTGGGTATGTAAATACTTATTTGAATATTTAAGAGGATCAAGTCATATCTTGACACAAGATACCTATTTTTCAAATTTTATTGCTAATCCAATTAGTCCAGCTTTTTGGTTAGTTGTTTTTGCAGTATTAACTTTTATTGTGGTTATTAAAGGTGTAGAAAAAGGAATTGAAAAAGTAAGTAAGATCTTAATGCCTATTTTAGTAGTGATAGCTATTTTTATTTCAATTTATGGTTTAATGACACCAGGGGCTATTGAAGGTTTAAAATATTATATCATTCCTGATTTTTCTAAATTCAGTATTATGACAGTCATTGCTGCGATGGGGCAAATGTTCTATTCTTTATCGATTGGAATGGGAATTTTATTTACTTATGGTTCTTATATGAAAAAAGATGTTGATATGGAAAAAGCAATTTCTCAAGTAGAAATTATGGATACGTTGATTGCTTTTTTAGCGGGGTTAATGATTATTCCTGCAGTCTTTGCATTTTCAGGAAAAGATAGTTTAAATGCTGGAGCATCTTTAATGTTTATTACAATGCCAAAAGTATTTAATTCACTTCAATTAGGTGGATTTATTGGTGGTGTATTCTTTTTACTTGTCTTATTTGCTGCTTTAACATCAGCTATTTCTTTAATGGAATGTTCAGTCGCAACTTTAATGGAACAATTCCATATTTCTAGAAAAAAAGCAGCTTTAGCAATGATTATTGAAATGTTAGCTTTAGGAATTCCTATTTCACTTGGCTATGGTGTTTTAGGATGGATTCAACCATTAGGAATGACTTTATTAGATTTCTTTGATTTTGTCACAAATTCATGTATGATGCCAATTTCAGCGTTATGTACAGCTTTATTAATTATTTTTGTAACAAAATTAAAAACAATTTCAGATGAAATTAAAATATCATCTGCTTTTAAAAGAGAAAAAGTCTATAATTTTGTGATGAAATATATTTGTATTCCAACATTATTAATTATTTTATTAAGTTATATTTTATCAACATTTGGAATTATTACGTTATAAAAAAGCTTTTTTAAGCTTTTTTTCTTTTTGGACATAAAAAAGACATTTTTTATGTATATAATATATTAGAAATAAAATGAGCTTTTGTATTTGTCAAATAAAACATTTGTGCTATAATTTATTTGTTTAATTATGCCTAAGTGTAAAGGAGGATGTCTTTATGGACAAAATAAGTGAAAAGATAAAAGCAGCCCGCATTGCCAAAGGCGTTACAATAGAGGAAGTCGCAGAAGCAACATTGTTATCTGTTAATATCATTAAAGATATAGAAGACGGTGCTTTTGAACGATTTGTTGGAGACGAGCTATATGTAAAAATGTATCTTAAAAAAATAGCAAGATACTTAGAAATAGATGAGACGATTGCTGATGATTATTATGCAATTACGAGAGAAATTAAAAAGGCTGATTTAAAAGATTTAGAAAATAAAAAAGAAGATATAGGATCTGTTACTTTTGTAGATAAAGTAAAAAATATTCAACCAACTAAAAAACAACCGACAAGAAAGGGAGTTTATGAAGATCACTATATCTTAAGATATGTTAAATATGCAATTGTCATTATTATTGTCATTGCTATTATTATTGTACTTGGATATTCATTTGTCTTTATGAAATCAAATGATTCATCATTTAAAAATAGTAATACATCTAAAACAGAAACAAGTGAAACTTTAAAGAAGAAAACAACAGAAACAGATAAAAAGAAAACAACAGAAACAGATAAAAAGAAAACAACAAAATCTGATACAACGAAAAAAGATGAACAAACATCTACTGAAATAACTTTTACTAAAAATGCTGATGGTGATTATAGTTTTAAATTACCTGATGGATATGATCAAGAAACTTTTAAATTAAAGGTAGACTTTACATTTGCGACAACTGTTGATCTACATGTTAATGGTGATCCTAACAGTTATCAAACTGATACATTTAAAAAAGGTGTTTATAGTAGTAATCTTGCTAATATTTCAGCATCAGATGCTTTAAAAGATGATTCTGCATGTGAAAGTGTTGAATTAGAATTTAATGTGAATGATTTCCAATATTTGGAATTTTCATATAGTTGGAACTTAGGACATCGTTATTATATTAATGATCAAAAAATTCCATTAGAAGAAAATGATCATTATGGAACAAGCTCTAATGGTAGAGTAAGAACATTTAAATTAACGATGGTCAAATAATGAATTTACCTAATAAATTAACGATTACAAGAATAATCCTTGTTCCAATTCTTATTCTTATTTATATGTTTCCTTATGCAACGTTTGGAATCAATGTACCTATGTATCATATTTTGAATGCTGATATTTCACTTGTTAATATTGTTATCTTTATTATTTTTGCAGTTGCTTCGTTAACTGATTATTTTGATGGACAAATTGCAAGAAAATCTAAATTAATTACGACTTTTGGTAAGTTTGCTGATCCGATTGCAGATAAACTATTAATTAATACGATTTTTCTTTTACTAGCAAGTGATGGAACAATTTCTATCATTATTCCTATTATTATGATTTCTAGGGATACGATCGTAGATGCCATTCGTTTGGTGGCTGCTAATAAACAAGTTGTTATTGCAGCAAAATATTTAGGAAAATTAAAAACTGTGACACAAATGATCAGTGTGATATTCTTATTATTAAATGATTTTCCTTTTTCAATCATTCATTTACCAATTGGTCAAATAAGTGTATGGATTGCTTGCGTGATTTCAATAGTAAGTGGTATGGATTATTTTATGGATAGTAAAGATATGTTAACGGAGTCAATGTAATGAATGAACTTGCTGAATTATTAATAAAAAATAATATTTCTATTGGAACTGTAGAAAGTTTTACAGTAGGAAATTTTGCGACAATGCTAGGAAATATTCCTGGCATTTCTAAGGTTTATAAGGGTTCTTTAGTCACTTATCAAAGTGAAACGAAAGAAAGGCTTTTAGGAATTGAACATCCATTGATTGAAAAGTACGGTGTTGTTTCTAAAGAAATTGCTACTTTAATGTGTGTTAATGGTAAAAGTATTTTAGATGTTGATCTATGTGTTTCTTTTACAGGAAATGCTGGACCGGATGCAATGGAAGGAAAACCAGTAGGAGAAGTCTATATTGGTATTGCTTATGAAGATGTTGTTGTTTATAAATTAAATTTAGAAGGTAGTCGAAAAGAGATTGCTTTAAAGGCAATAGATTTTGCTCAAAAGAAAGTAATTGAAAAAATTTTAAAAAAATAAAAGAAAAAATGAAAAATAAAGCATATATAGGAATAGGAGGTATTATTTATGGCTGGAAAAAAAGAAGTAGAAACAAAAGATGCTAAAAAAGCACAAGCATTGAATGATGCAATCAAACAAATTGAAAAGCAATTTGGAAAAGGTTCTGTTATGAAGCTTGGAGATCGTGCAGCTGTTGATGTGGCTGTTATTCCAACAGGTTCTTTAACACTTGACATGGCTTTAGGAATAGGTGGTTATCCTAAAGGAAGAATTATTGAGATTTATGGTCCAGAATCAAGTGGTAAGACAACACTTACATTACATGCGATTGCTGAAGTGCAAAAACAAGGTGGTACAGCTGCGTTTATTGATGCCGAACATGCCATTGATCCTGTTTATGCTAAAAACCTAGGAGTTAATATTGATGAATTGATTCTTTCGCAACCAGATAGTGGTGAACAAGGTTTAGAAATTGCTGAAACACTTGTACGTTCTGGAGCTATTGACTTAGTAGTTGTTGACTCTGTTGCTGCACTTGTTCCTCAAGTAGAATTAGATGGCGAAATGGCTGATCAACAAATGGGATTGCAAGCAAGATTGATGTCTAAAGCTTTACGTAAACTTTCAGGGGTTATGAATAAAACAGATTGTACAATTATTTTCATTAACCAATTACGTGAAAAAATTGGTGTTATGTTTGGAAATCCAGAAACGACTACTGGAGGAAGAGCTTTAAAATTCTATTCTTCTGTGCGAGTAGAAATCAGAAGAAGTGAAGTAATTAAAAATGGTACGGAAATTGTTGGGAATAAAGTCAATATCAAAGTTGTTAAAAATAAAGTGGCACCACCATTTAAATCAACACAAGTCGATATTATTTATGGTAAAGGTATTTCAAGAGATGGTGAAGTCTTGGATTTAGCAGTTGATAAAGATATTGTTGATAAATCCGGTGCTTGGTATGCTTATAAGGGTGAAAAGATTGGACAAGGACGTGAAAATGCAAAACGATATCTTGTTGAACATCCTGATATAATGAATGAAATTACGGAAGCAATTAAAGCTTCATTAATGCCTGTAGAAGAAGAGGAATTGTAAAAATTCCTCTTTTTAACTTGTTATTGTCAAAATAAGCAATTTGACATATAATATACTTGTGCGCAAAACACGTTTAATAAACATAGTAAAGACTATGTAAATATTAATTATTATAACCGAAACAAACGGTGAATGATTGGATAATCAATCATAAAAAATGTGCATAGAGAAAATGGAGGGTGGAATATGCCAGGTTTAAATATTGCCACTATTTTATCCTATGTTCTAGCTGTCGCTGTTGGGGTTCTTATTTATTTTGTATATGCAAAACTAAATATTTCAAAAGCTAATGTAAGTGCTCAAAAGATTATTGACGATGCAACGAGTAAAGCTGATAATCTAGTTAAAGAAGCTATTTTGGATGCTAAAACTCAAGCTTATGAATTAAAATTAGAAGCAGAAAAAGAAATTAAAGAACAAAAACAAGAAATTACTGAACTTGAAAATAATCTTTCAGAACGTGAAAAAGGTATTGAACGAAGAGATATTGCTGTTCAAGGTAAAGAAGACGTTCTTGAACAAAGAATTAAACAATTAGATATTAAAGAAGCTGGAATAGATAAATTAGAGGCTGAATTAAAAAATAAAATTGATTCTAAAGTTGTTGAATTAGAAAAAGTTGCCGCTATGTCAGCAAGAGAAGCTAAGGAAGAATTGTTCAAACAAGTTGAACAACAAATTTCATTAGAAATGTCTGCTTACATAAAAGAACAAGAAGAAGAAGCTAAAAGTAAAGCTGCTGATATGTCTAGAGACATTATTGCCAATGCAATTAATCGATACGCTCAAGAAGAAGTTACTGAAAGAACAGTAACTGTTGTTGATCTTCCAAGTGAAGAAATGAAAGGACGTATCATTGGACGTGAAGGTCGTAATATTAAAGCAATCGAACAAGCAACAGGTGCAGATTTAATTATTGATGATACACCTGAAGCAATTACGATTTCTTGCTTTGATCCAGTAAGAAGAGAAGTTGCTCGTTTATCATTAGAAACTTTAATTAGAGATGGACGTATTCAACCAGGAAGAATCGAAGAAGTTGTTGATAAAACAAGAAAAGAATTAGATGAAGTTATTAGTAAAACTGGAGAAAATGCAATTTTTGAATTAGGTATTTCTCGTATTGATAAAGAAATTGTTAAACAAATTGGTAAATTAAAATATCGTACAAGCTATGGTCAAAATGCGCTTCAACATTCATTAGAAGTTGCACATTTAGCAGGAATTATGGCTGCTGAATTAGGATTAAATCAACAATTAGCTAAACGTGCAGGTCTATTACATGATATTGGTAAAGCAATGGATCATGAAATGGAAGGAAGCCATGTTGAATTAGGTGCAAAATTCGCAAAAAAACATGGAGAACATCCAACTGTTATTAATGCAATTGCTTCACATCATGGGGATGTACCAGCAACAAGTGTTATTTCTATTTTAGTAGCTGCTGCTGATACATTATCAGCTGCTAGACCAGGAAGTCGAAGTGAAACAATTGAAAATTATATTCAAAGACTTGAAAAACTTGAAGAAATGGCTAAAAGCTTTGATGGTGTCGATCGTGTCTATGCAATTCAAGCAGGACGTGAAATTCGTATCGTTGTAAAACCTGATAAAGTGGATGATTTAGCAAGTCATAAGATTGCACGTGATATTAAGACAAAGATTGAAGAAGAATTAACTTATCCAGGACATATTAAAGTTACTGTTATAAGAGAAATTCGTGCGAGTGAAATTGCAAAATAAAAGGGAAATCAATTCCCTTTTTTTTTATATATGTTAAAATGTCTTTACGAAATGAGGAAAGAAAATGAAAGTTTTATTTATAGGAGATATCGTTGGAAATGTAGGACGACAAATGATAGAAGATTATCTTTATCGTATTCGAAAAGATTATCAAATTGATTTTGTAATCGCAAATGTTGAAAATGCAACACATGGTAAAGGATTAAATAGAAAACATTATGATTTCTTTACTTTTGAAGGTGTTGATTGTATGACAATGGGGAATCATACTTTTGATAAAAAAGAACTTCTTGATTTTATTGATGAAGCTGATCGCCTTGTTGTTCCTTTCAATCAACCAAGTATTTTACCAGGAGTCCATACAAGAGTATTTAATGTTAAAGGTACAAAAATAAGAGTAACCAATGCACTTGGATGTGTCTTTATGGATAACCGTTATTCGAATCCTTTTGATCATATTGATGATTATCTAAACCTTGAACAAGATATTCATATTATTGATATTCATGCAGAAGCAACTAGTGAAAAAATAGGTTTAGCTTATTATTGTAAAGATAAAGTACAAGCAGTCTTAGGAACACATACACATGTACAAACAGCAGATGAAAGAATTATTGATAAAAAAGTAGCATTTATTTCTGATGTAGGAATGACAGGACCTTATTTAAGTTCTTTAGGGTGTGATTTAGATAGTGTGATTACGCGTATGAGAGGTTTAAGTTCAAAATTTTTAATTTCTGAAAATTCAGGACAGTTTGCAGGTGTCGTGATTGAATTTAATGACAAACACCAACCTATCTCTATTGAAAGAGTTTTGATCAATGATGATCACCTATATCGAGCATCTTAGGATGCTTTTTTTGTTATTTTTTTAATGATAATTCATATAGTGAATTAGGAGGCAAAAATATGGAAATAATTAAAGTATCTTCAACATCTGTTCCTAATCACGTTGCAGGAGCAATAGCATCATTAATGAGGGAACAAGATAAACTTATGATTCAAACAATTGGTGCAGCAGCACTTAATCAAGCAATTAAATCAATTGCAATTGCTAGAGGATATATTATACCGACAGGTAAAGAGCTTATCTGTATTCCTTCTTTTCATGATTTAATGGTCGATGATAAAAGGATTACTGCCTTAAGACTTGTAATAGAATTACGTTAATTTTTAGTGAAAAGGGTTTCTTTTTTTAAAAATTCATTGTATAATACTGACATGTAAATGGAGGTTTTTTAAAATGGCAAAATGTAAATTATTAATGCAAACAGGACAAGTTCAAAAAATTATTGATTTCTTTGATGGATATTCAGATGATAAAGTATCATGTAAATATATTAAAAAAGTAGGAATCAAAGCTGAATTTGAATGTGAAACTGAATTATCACCTGAAGAAGCAGCAGGTCATTGTAAAGGAGTATTTAAAGGAACCCCAGAAGGTAAAGTATTATACTTCTCAATTCAACCAGACGGATTCTTTGGATAAGATAAAAATGATAAGGACTGATAAGTCCTTATTTTTTTCTAGCCAAAAGATAACTTTATGTATATAATAGGAAAGAAATGTGGTGAAAAAATGAAAGATTATAGTGAATATTTTAAAGGGCCAAATTTAAAAGAGGCTCAAAAAAGAAGTAGAAAACAAGTTGATCATTTAAAAGATGCTTTTGAAATACCTAGTGATATGGTAAGTGTAGGTAAAGGAAAAACTTATTATATTCATACTTATGGTTGTCAAGCGAATGAACGTGATGGTGAAACATTAGCAGGTATTTTTGAAATGATGGGATATACAGTTGCTAAAGAAATCGAAGAGGCAGATGTCATTTTATTAAATACTTGTGCTATTAGAGAAAATGCAGAAGAAAAAGTATTTGGGAAAGTAGGTTATGTTAAAAACTTAAAGAAGAAAAAACCGAATCTTATTTTTGGTTTATGCGGTTGTATGGCACAAGAAGAAGTTGTTATTAAAAGAATATTAGAAAAACACCCGCATATAGACTTAATCTTTGGAACACATAATATTCATCGTTTACCAACTTTATTAAAAGAAGCAATGTTTAGTAAAGAAATGGTTGTAGAAGTATGGTCTAAAGAAGGGGATGTTATTGAAAATACGCCTGTTACACGTGCTAATGGACATAAAGCATGGGTCAATATCATGTATGGATGTAATAAATTCTGTACGTATTGTATTGTGCCTTATACAAGAGGAAAAGAACGTTCTCGATTAATGGATGATATTATTGAAGAAGTTAAAGGATTAAAAGCAGATGGGTATCAAGAAATCACTTTACTTGGACAAAATGTCAATAGTTATGGAAAAGATTTAGAAGAAGACTATGATTTTGCGACTCTTTTAGAAGAAGTTGCTAAAACTGGAATTGCACGTATTCGTTTTACAACAAGTCATCCATGGGACTTCTCTAGAGAAATGATTGAAATCATTAATCAATATGATAACATCATGCCTTATATCCATTTACCAGTACAATCAGGAAATACAGAAATCTTGAAATTAATGGGTAGAAGATATACAAGAGAACAATATTTAGAACTTTTCCACATGATTAAAGAAGTGATGCCAGATTGTTCAATTACAACAGATATTATTGTTGGTTTCCCAAATGAAACAGAAGAACAATTCCAAGATACACTTTCTTTATATGAAGAATGTGAATACGATTTAGCCTATACATTTATCTATTCTCCTCGTGAAGGAACACCTGCTGCTAAAATGCAAGACAATGTGCCATTTGAACAAAAACAAGACCGTTTAGAAAGATTAAATGAAGTTGTTAAAGAAAAAGCTTTAAAACAAAATCAACGCTTCTTAAATCAAGTTGTGGATGTTTTAGTAGATGGTCCATCTAAACGTGATGAAACAATGATGACAGGATATACTGCACATCAAAAATTGATCAACTTCAAAGGGCGTAAAGAAGATATTGGTAAAATTGTGCCTGTAAAAGTCACAGAAGTAAAAACTTGGGCTTTAAAAGGTGAACAAGTTGACTAGAATTGAAGAGCTGGCTAGAAAATTAAATCAAGAAATTTTAGCTTTAGAAGTTGTTCAAGAATATCAAAAGTATGAAAAACTTGTTTTAAATGATGAAAAACTTAAACAATTAGAAAAAGAATTAAAAGTATTACAAAAAAAGATTGTCAATCAAAAAGCAAAACAGGATGATCGAGTTACAAAAACAATTCAAGAATATCAAGAAAAAAAAGCATATTATGAAAATCATCCATTAGTTGTTAATTATTTATATTTACAAAATGAAGTGAATGAAATCTTACAAACAATCAATCAACAAATGAATAATGCCTTAAAGTAGGGAAACCTACTTTTTCTTTTTATTATTGACTTATTTAAATTTGGGGATTATAATTTTTCAAAAATATAGAAAGAATAAGGAGATAAAAAAATGGCATTTTACTTTGAAGAACCATCGCGTACTTTTAATGAATATTTATTAGTTCCAGGATACTCATCAGCTGAGTGTCGTGCTGAAAACGTAAGTTTAAAAACACCATTAGTTAAATTTAAAAAAGGTGAAGAACCTGCATTATCACTAAATGTTCCATTAGTTTCAGCAATTATGCAAGCTGTATCTGATGACAATATGGCAATTGCCTTAGCTAAAGAAGGTGGAGTTTCATTTATTTATGGATCTCAATCAATCGAAAGCCAAGCAGCTATGGTAAGACGTGTTAAAAATTATAAAGCTGGATTCGTTCCAAGTGATTCAAACTTATCACCTGAATCAACTTTAAAAGATGTTTTAGATTTAAAAGAAAAAACTGGACATTCAACAATGGCAGTTACAGCAGATGGAACTGCTAACGGTAAATTATTAGGAGTTGTTACTGGAAGAGATTATCGTATTTCTCGTTTATCAATGGATACAAAAGTTGAAACTTTTATGACACCATATGATAAACTAATTTGTGCAGATTTAGGAACATCTCTTAAAGAATGTAATGATATGATTTGGGATAACAAATTAAATTCATTACCTGTAGTAGATGCTGAACAAAGATTACATTATTTCGTATTTAGAAAAGACTATGAAAATAGAAAAAATAATCCAAATGAATTATTAGATGAAAATAAACGTTACATTGTTGGTGCTGGAATCAACACACGTGACTATGCTACACGTGTTCCTGCATTAGTAGAAGCTGGTGCTGATGTTTTGTGTATCGATTCATCTGAAGGATTCTCAGAATGGCAAAAATTAACAATCGATTGGATTAGAGAAAATTATGGTGATACTGTTAAAGTAGGTGCCGGTAACGTTGTTGATGCAGAAGGATTTAGATTCTTAGCTGAATGTGGTGCTGATTTCGTTAAAATTGGTATCGGTGGAGGATCAATTTGTATCACTCGTGAACAAAAAGGTATTGGTCGTGGACAAGCTACAGCAACAATCGAAGTAGCTAAAGCAAGAGATGAATACTTTAAAGAAACAGGAATTTATGTACCAATTTGTTCAGATGGTGGTATCGTTCATGATTATCATATGACATTAGCCTTAGCGATGGGTTCTGATTTTATTATGCTAGGTAGATATTTCTCAAGATTTGATGAATCTCCTACAAATAAAGTTCAAATTAATGGACAATATATGAAAGAATATTGGGGTGAAGGTTCTGCTCGTGCTCGTAACTGGCAACGTTATGATATGGGTGGAGATGCTAAACTTTCTTTTGAAGAAGGCGTAGATTCTTATGTACCATATGCTGGAAGTTTAAAAGATAACGTTGGTTTATCATTATCAAAAATTAAACATACAATGTGTAACTGTGGTGCTTTAACAATCCCTGAATTACAACAAAAAGCTAAAATCACTTTAGTATCAGCTACTTCAATTGTTGAAGGTGGCGCACATGATGTTGTGTTAAAAGACGCTAAAGAACAAAAATAAGACTTCGTTGAAGTCTTTTTTTTATTTTTAGACATATTGTTATATGGGGTGACAAAATGGCTGGTAAAGTGTATGAAATCATGACCAAGGCAACTTTATCAAAAGGAACGAAAAAAACGATTTCTAAATATGATTATGTTGTTAATGAGATTGATAAAATACTAGGATGTTGGATTTGTAATCATCAATATCAAGGAATCATTAGGGAGCATCAACCATTTATAGAAGGAAGTTTTGATTTGCATATTTGGTATAGTCATTTAAATGAAAGTTATTTATTAAAACAACAAGTGCATTACCAAGATGCTATTGATTTAAATATGAAAGATCATCAACTCAGTCAAAATGATCAAATTATTGTTGAAAGTCAATACTTACCTCGATGTATCCATGCAACCTTAGAAAATAAAACAATGCACATCGAAATAGAAAAACAAATGTCTTTAAAAATCATTGGTAATACAACAATTCTTGTAGAAAGTAAAACAAACGATGAAGAACTTGAAATGAAAATTAATCCCGATTTCATAACATAGAAAGATGTTTCTTTCTATGTTATAATAATCAACGAATTAGAATGAGGTGTAAAAATGAAACAAAAATACAGTCCAATGATGATGCAATATTTAGGTATCAAGGAACAAAATAAAGATTCTATTGTGATGTTTAGATTAGGGGATTTCTATGAAATGTTCTTTGATGATGCGATGATTGTTTCTAAAGAACTAGAACTTGCTTTAACAGGGAAAAATGCCGGCGCTAAAGAAAGAGTTCCAATGTGTGGGGTTCCTTTTCATAGTGCGAGTGGATATATTCAAAAATTAGTAGATAATGGACATAAAGTCGCGATTGTTGAACAATTAACAGATCCTGGAAAAAAAGGTATTGTTGAACGTGGTGTTGTTCAAATTGTCACACCAGGTACTATTTTTGATGAATCGATGACAAAGAATAAAAATAATTATATCGCGTGTATGATGATTTTTGATTTTGTTTATACGCTTGCTTTTTGTGATATTACAACAGGTGAATTTCAAGTCATCAATATTGATAAAAAGGATCATCTTTTAAATAATCAATTAGCTTCGATGGAAGTTAAAGAAATTGTTGTTAAAAGTGATTGTACATATAACTTTAATGATTCAATTATGGTATCTCATTATGATAATGAAACATTTAATGAAAAATATCGAGATATTTTTCATAATATAAAAGATTTAAAAGAAATCAAAGTATCTACTTTATTATTAAATTATTTAATTGAAACACAAAAAAGAGACTTGGAACATCTTCAAATGATTGAAGAAATCAATAATCAAGATTTTATGACAATGGATCTTTATACTAAAAAATCATTAGAATTAACTGAAAATTCTAAAGATCATGAAAAATATGGTTCCTTATTTTGGTTATTAGATATGACAAAATCAGCAATGGGAGCAAGACTTTTAAAAAATTATATTGATCGACCACTTTTAAAAAAAGAAGCCATAGAAGAAAGATTAGATATTGTTGAAATCTTTACTCAACAATTTATTCAAAGAGAAAGTATTAAAGAAATATTAAAAGAAATCTATGACTTAGAAAGACTATCAAGTCGTATTGCTTTTGGAAACATTAATGCAAGAGATTTAAAATGGATTGCTTCTTCTTTAAAAGTCTTACCAGAATTAAAACAACAACTTTATTCATTCAATGAACCTTTAACAGATCAATTAGCCAATCAAATCATTGATCTATCACATATTACAAAACTCATTGATGATGCTATTATTGATAATCCTCCTCTTACGATTAAAGAAGGAAATATTATCAAAGATCATTTTAATGAAGAATTAGATGAATTACGTTATTTAAGAGATCATGGAAAACAATGGTTAGTTGATTTTGAACAAAAAGAAAGAGAAAAAACAGGTATTAAAAACTTAAAAGTTGGGTATAATCGTGTCTTTGGTTATTATATTGAAGTTACAAAAGGAAGCTTAGATCTTGTTAAAGATGAATTCGAATATACAAGAAAACAAAGTTTATCGAATGCAGAAAGATTTATTACGCCTGAATTAAAAGATATGGAAAGTAAGATTTTATCGGCACAAGATAAAATTCAAAAATTAGAATATGTTTTATTTACTCAAGTTAGAAATGAAATCAAAAAAGAAGTCCATTTGATTCAAGATGTTTCGAAAATTATCGCGCGTGTAGATGTTTATCAATCTCTTGCAATGTTAGCAAGTGAAAATAGTTATGTAAGACCTGTCTTTAATGATCAAAAAATCATGGATATTAAAGAAGGTAGACATGGTGTCATTGAAAAAGTCATGGGGCATGGTAAATATGTACCTAACGATGTTTCAATTGATGAAAATTCACCAGTTGTCTTAATTACAGGGCCAAATATGGGTGGTAAATCGACTTATATGAGACAAGTAGCTTTAATTGTTATTATGGCGCAAATTGGTTCGTTTGTTCCTGCTAAATATGCGAATCTTACAATCTTTGATCAAATCTTTACGCGTATTGGAGCAAGTGATGATTTAATTAGTGGTCAATCAACTTTCATGGTAGAAATGTTAGAAGCGAATAATGCTTTACGTTTTGCTAGTGAAAAATCGTTGATTTTATTTGATGAAATTGGTCGAGGAACAGCAACTTTTGATGGAATGGCTATTGCCCAGGCAATGATTGAATATATTGCCAGTGAAATTCATTGTATGACATTATTTTCAACCCACTACCATGAACTTACATTTTTAGAAGATAAAGGTCTTGGCATCCAAAATGTTCATGCTAGTGCTAGAGTAGATAATGATCATTTAGTATTTGAATATTTAATTAAAAAAGGACGTTCTAATAAATCTTATGGGGTCAATGTGGCTAAACTTGCTAAATTACCAGATGAAGTAATCAATCGTGCTAATTTAGTATTAGAAACACTTGAAGAAAATAACGTAGAAGATTGTTTAATTGAAGAAAAACAAGTTCAAGTTATTGAAAAAGAAAGTGAAGTTGAAAAATATTTAAAGACAATTGATCCAATGGCTTTATCACCATTAGATGCTTTGTCAACTTTAATCGAATTAAAGAAATTAGTAAAGTAGAGGTGGCCTATGAAAATAAAACAACTTGATGATATTTTAGCAAATAAAATAGCAGCTGGTGAAGTCATTGAAAGACCAGCAAATGTTGTCAAAGAATTAGTTGAAAATAGTATTGATGCCTCTTCTTCTAAAATAGATATTATTATAGAAGAAGGAGGAATGAATTTAATTCAAATTATTGATGATGGATCAGGAATGGATAAAGAAGATGCATGTCTTTGTTTTTCAAGACATGCAACAAGTAAAATCTATAATGATCAAGATTTATTTTGTATTCAAACATTAGGCTTTAGAGGCGAAGCTATTCCTTCCATTGCTTCTATTTCTCGTTTTGTTTTAAAAACCAGTGATGGAAGTCAAGGATCAACAGTAATTTATGAATTTGGTAAATTTATTGAACAAAAACAAAGTGATCTTAATAGAGGAACAAATATTTCTGTTTCAAAGCTTTTTCAAAATGTACCAGCAAGATTAAAATATGTAAAATCTGTCAATGCTGAATTTGCACATATACAAAATTATGTAGAAAGACTTTCTTTATCTCATCCAGATATTGCTTTTACTTTAATACATAATGATAAGATGACTTATAAAACAAATGGAAATGGAAATTTATTAGAAGTTATTCATCAGATTTATGGGTTATCTGTGGTTAAAAATATGTTGAATTTAAAAGCTGGAAATGATGAATTTCAAATAGAAGGTTTTATTGGCAAAATTGAAGTGAATAGGGCAAGTAAGAATCATATTGTTACGATGGTCAATCATCGTATTGTTAAAAATCAAGTAGCAATCGATGCTATTAATCAAGCATATCGTAAATATTTAGCAGATAATCGTTATCCTATTGCAGTCATCAATATTGAAATTGATCCTTATTTAGTGGATGTCAATGTTCATCCAAGCAAGTTAGAAGTTAAGTTTTCTAAAGAATACGAATTAAAACAATTAATTTTTGATGCGGTATCTAAAACTTTAGAAAATGTAAATTTAACCTATCAAGTTAAAGAAGAAAGACCAATCTTTAAACCACAACTAGATCAAATGGATCTAGATATTGATTTTAGACAAGAAATTCCTACAAAGGTTCAAGAAAAACCACAAGCTTCATTTATTCAAGAAAAAAAACAACCACTATTTGTACATGAAGAAAAAAATGAATATATAACAGAACCTGTAGAAAAGCTTGTTGAAGAACCTATCCAACTTGAAAAAGTTGAAGTGTCTTTAAAAGAAATGAAAAAGAAAATATTTGTAAAAGCACAAATTCATGGAACTTATATTGTAGGTGAAGATGATAGTGGAATGTATTTGATAGATCAACATGCTGCACAAGAAAGAATCAATTATGAATATTTTCTGGAAAAATATAGTCATCCAGATATGACAATGAGAGATTTATTAGTACCTATTACAGTTGAATATCCTTTAAGTGAATGTATGATGATTGAAGAAAGAAAAGACTTATTAAAAGAAGTTGGCATTGATTTAGAGCCTTTTGGTAATGGTTTTATTATTAAACAACTGCCAATGTGGATGAATCAAATTAATGAACATTTATTTATTGAAGATATGATTCAACAAATATTAAAAGATAATAAAATTGATTTACTTTCTTTACAAGAACATGCTATAGCAACATTAAGTTGCAAAGCATCTTTAAAAGGAAATAGTCATCTATCAATTGAGTCAATGCAAACAATTGTTGATAATTTAATGCGTTGTGATAATCCTTATGTTTGTCCACATGGAAGACCAACGATTATTCATTATTCAGCATATGAATTAGAAAAATTGTTTAAGAGGGTCGTATAATGGAAAAAGTAATTGCTGTAATTGGACCAACAAGTGTTGGTAAAACAAAAATGGGAGTAGCTCTTGCTAAAAAGTTCAATGGAGAAGTTATTAGTGGAGACTCTATGCAAATTTATAAACAGATGGATATAGGAACTGCTAAAGTCACAGAAGAAGAAAAAGAAGGTATTATTCATCATTGTGTAGACATTTTAAATCCTGATGAAACATACAGTGTTCATGATTTTCAACAAACAGTAAGAAAAAAGATAACAGAAATTACCCAAAGAGGACATGTTCCAATAATTGTTGGAGGAACAGGCTTATATATAAAAGCAGCATTATATGATTATCAATTTGATGAAATGGAAAATGATCATCATGCAATAAATGAAAAATATAAAGATTATACAAATGAACAATTACATGATCATTTAAAATCAATCGATGAAGAAAGTGCAAAAATATTGCATTTCAATAACCGTCGACGTGTTTTAAGAGCTATTGAAATCTATGAAACAACAGGTAAAAGAAAAAGTGAAATGTTAGAAGAACAAGAGCATATTTGTTTATATGATGCTTATTTTGTGGGATTAACGCTTCCTAGAGATGTTTTATATGAAAGAATTAACAAACGTGTTGATGTGATGATGGAAAATGGTTTAAAAGAAGAAATGGAGCGTCTTTATAGTCAAGGACTTACAAGAAATCATCAAAGTATGAAAGCGATTGGTTATAAAGAATGGTTTGATTATTATGATCATCAAATTGATTTAAATGATGTTTTAGAGTTAATAAAAAAACATTCAAGACAATACGCTAAAAGACAGTATACTTGGTTTAAAAACCAATTTGATGTTCATTGGTATGATGTGAATTTAGAAAACTTTGAACAAACCATTGAACAAGTAACAGATGATATAGAAAAAATCCTAAAAGTTTAGGATTTTTTTGTATGATTTAATTTTTTAATATTACTTGTACGACCATGTTTTAAAATACGTCGATAATTTTCAGCTAAAGCTTTTTCATATTGACTTGTCATCCAAGGTACATAGAATTGATTATTTGCGATTTGATCAGGTAAATATTGAATATATTCCCATAACTCAGGACGATCATAATTATATTTTTCATCCTCTTCTAGACCAACAGGTGTTAATCTTAAATATTCAGGTGCAGGCAAAGATTGTTGTCTTAAAGAAGCTAAGGCAGCATCAATAGCTGCTTCTGATGATTTAGATTTAGGTGAAAGACATAAATCAATAATAGCACTTGCAATAGGAATTCTTGCCTCAGGAAATCCTACTGTTCTGGCAGCTTGAAAAGCAGCAACAGTACGCATACAAGCATTTGGATTAGCAAGTCCAACATCTTCATATGCACAAACAAGAACACGTCTTTCTAAAGATTCAATATCATTATATTCTATCAACTTTGCAAAATAATACATAGCTCCATTAGGATCGCTTCCACGAATAGATTTTTGTAAACCACTTAAAGTATCATAATATTGATCTTCATCTTTATCAAATTGACCATTGGCTTGTGTTAAAGCATTTTTAGCATCTTCAATAGTAATATGATTATCATGAGAAATAATTGTACATACTTCTAAACAATTATATGCAAAACGAATATCTCCTGATGAAAGACGAGCAATATGTTGCAAGACTTCTTCATCACATTGATATTGATGATGATAGCCCTTTTCGCTATCTAAAGCGTGATGTAAACCTTGAATAATATCTTCTTGAGTTAAAGGCTTAACTTCAATGATTTGACATCTTGAACGAATGGCAGGATTGATTGAATGGTAAGGATTAGCTGTTGTACATCCAACAATAATCAATAGACCACTTTCTACATAAGGAAGTAAATTATCTTGTTTCATTTTATTCATACGATGAATTTCATCGATAATGACAAAAAGACCATTAGATAATTTAGCTTCTTCAATAATCAAATCCATTTCTTTTTTATTTCCTGTAGATGCATTAAAAGTACGACAAGGCATATTTAAATCATGAGCCAAAGCCATTGCAAGAGTTGTTTTACCGCAACCTGGTGGGCCATATAAAATAACAGACATTGGGTGATTCTTTTCTACAAATTTAGTAAATAAACCATTTTCACCTATAATATGTTTTTGTCCTAATATATCTAAAAGAGATTGAGGTCTCATATTATAAGCTAAAGTTCCACTCATAAAAAAATCTTCCTCCTTAATACAAAATGAATTATAATGATTATAACACTTTTATAAAAAGAAAGGTAGAAATGAATATGAGATTAGTTGTACAAAGAGTAAGTGAAGCAAGCGTGGAAATTGAAGGAAAAATAAATGGACAAATCAAACAAGGATTTATGGTATTAGTAGGTATTACGAATGATGATAATGAAGAAATTGTTGATAAGATGGTTAATAAGCTTATCAATTTAAGAATTTTTGAAGATGAAAATGAAAAATTGAATTTATCATTGATGGATATCAAAGGAGAAATTCTTTCTATTTCACAATTTACTTTATATGCAAATTGTAAAAAAGGAAGAAGACCTAGTTTTTTAGATGCTGCTAAACCAGAAATATCAAAACCATTATATGAATATTTTAATAAAGAATTAGAAAATGCAGGGGTCCATATAGAAACAGGAATCTTTGGAGCGATGATGAAAGTCTCACTGATCAATGATGGACCAACAACGATCATCCTGGACAGTAAAGAAATCATATAGTCATAAGGTAAAGAAACGTTCTGTAAAGATCGTTTCTTTTAATCATGACAAAAAAATACAGATAAAAAAAACGTTGATATAAAGGCAGAAAAAGAGGGAAAGAGAGAAAAAAATAAAAAAAGGACAAGAAAAAGCTTTACAAAAGGGAGAGAGGATG
>OGDN01001076.1_pt1 | contig 49141 bp, 37 predicted proteins | sample 1570271 | NCBI WGS metagenome assembly OGDN01 (sample SAMEA4384481, study PRJEB24528) | human gut metagenome | reverse complement strand
TTAACAACAAAAAAATGCCGTATTTATGCGGCTTTTGGCGTTTCGCAAACGCCTACTGATAAAAAATATAATGGGAGAAGTTTATGGCGACATTACAGCAATTAGATATGAATATTTTACTGTGGATCCAGGAACATTTAAGGGTGGATGCCCTGACTCCGTTCTGGAGAGCAGTCACCTTCCTCGGAAACGGAGGATGGTTCTGGATCGTATTATGTGTGCTTCTGATCTGTTTCGGGAAAACACGCAAAACAGGAGTGACGGCGGCACTCTCGCTGCTGTCAGGGTTTCTGATCACAAATCTGCTGATAAAAAATGCAGTAGCCCGTCCAAGACCTTTTGATACTTATACACAGATCATTCCGCTGATCACCAGACCGAAAGACTATTCATTTCCATCCGGTCATACCTGCGCTTCCTTTGCCGTTGCACTGGTCTGTCTGCGGATGCTGCCCGGGAAATGGGGGATTTTACCTGTTGTTCTGGCCGGAATGATTGCTTTTTCCAGACTCTATCTGGGCGTACATTATCCGGGGGATGTTCTGGCAGGATTTCTGGTGGCATTGCTCACAAGTACAGTGGCATGCAGGCTGATGCGGAGAACATTTTCACCTCAGAAAAGCTGACCGGTTCAGAAGAAAACTTCCGGGGGGAAATACAAAAAAGATATGCAAAAATCAGCAGAAAAATATTCGAATGTAAAGTGTAAAGGATAATCTTGTAATGAACAAAAATGAAATCTATATAAAGAGCGGAACCAATTACAAAGAAATGACAAAGGAACTGCTGGCACAGTGCGGCCTGGCGTCTGTAATTTCAGATAAAAAGATGCAGATTGGTATCAAGCCTAATCTTGTATCACCTTCCGAGGCTTCATGGGGAGCTACCACACATCCGGAAATTGTGGCGGGAATTATTGAGTATCTGCAGGAAAACGGATATGGAAATATTGCCATTCTGGAAGGCTCCTGGGTGGGAGATAAGACTACAGAAGCATACGAAGTGTGCGGATATCGTGAACTAACGGAAAAATATCAGGTGCCTTTTTGGGATATGCAGAAAGACAAGGGGCTTGAAAGAGATTGCAGGGGGATGAAACTGAATGTCTGTGAACGTGCGGCAAATATCGATTTTCTGATCAATGTTCCGGTATTGAAAGGCCATTGTCAGACAAAGATCACATGTGCATTGAAAAATATGAAAGGATTGATCCCCAATACAGAGAAGCGTCATTTTCATGCGATGGGGCTGCATGAACCGATTGCACATCTGAATGCGGGGCTTCACCAGGATTTTGTCGTGGTTGATAATATCTGTGGGGACCTGGATTTCGAGGATGGCGGAAATCCGGTAGTGATGAACCGTATCTGGGCGGGGACGGATCCGGTACTGATCGATTCTTATGTATGTCAGATCATGCATTATACAACGAAAGATGTACCGTATATTGAACTGGCAGAGAAGCTTGGGGTTGGAAGTACTGATCTGAAAAATGCCCGCATCATATACTGTGAGGAAAATGCCCGCAAAGAACTTCCGAAATCAAGAAAAGTGGTAGAACTTCAGGATGCAGTAGAAGAAGTAGAATCCTGCAGTGCCTGCTATGGTTATCTGATCCCGGCTCTGGAAATGCTTAAAAATGACGGCCTTTTCGAGAAACTGGACACGAAAATCTGCATCGGCCAGGGATACCGCGGAAAAACAGGAAAACTGGGTGTAGGTGCATGCACCTGTAAATTTGAACATAACGTAAAGGGATGTCCTCCAACAGAGAATCAGATTTATGATTTCCTGAAGCAGTATATTCTGGGAGAAAATAAATAATATGATATCAGGGTCCCAGGTTCAAAAAGTCGTTCGTGCCTGCATGATAAGACTTTTGAATCTGGAACCCTGTTTGATTTTACAATGCCATCTTTATCATCTGTATAATTTTATCCTGCTCAAATTTACTGCTGTCAAATGCCAGATGATACTGGGAAATATCTTTCCACTTCTTATCTGTAAAGTACTCATAATAAGTACGCCGTTCTTTATCCACTTTCTTAACCAGCTTCTGTGCACTTTTTTCTTCCCGTCCTGTACGCTCGATGACAGTCTGTACACGATACTCAAATGGCGCATGGATAAATACGCTCAGGCATTTATTGTCGAGGATGTGATTGGCGCATCGGCCAACGATCACACAATCTTCTTTCTCAGCAGCATCCAGAATAATCTTTCGCTGAAGGTCAAAGAGCACATCATTCATGGGAACAAAGTGAAAATCGCTGTCCATCTGAAGTTCATGGTCAATGGGGAAACGCCACTGGCTGCCACGTTTCTCATCAACCTTGGCAAGCAGATCAAAAGGAATATTCTCTTTGTGAGCTGCAATATCGATCAGCTCTTTGTCATAAAAAGCAAATCCAAGCTCTTCTGCCAGAGCTTTACCGATCAGGCGGCCATTACTGCCGAGCATCCTGTTTATTGTAATTACGCGTTTACTCATAATCAAACCCTCCTTTATGACATCTCTGTTATTGAACGATATAGATTCAGGCGGATATTCGCAAATTGTACCTGTTATCTGCAATTAACAGTGATAAGTCTTTTATTTGTGAACATTATAACATTGATACTTGAAAAAATCCAGTAAAATATATAAAAAACCAAATATATTACGAAAATATTTAGGTACAGTGCACAAAAACGATTCGCAATGAAACAAATGATACAGTTAATCCGATAATATTTTGAAAAGTGTTTTTTGGATAGTTTTATCAATAGACACTTTTGGCTGTCATATGCTAGAATTAGAGTAATATTTACAGCAAGCAGCAAAGCGGATGATATTGTCCGCCTGACCAGGATTACTGCCGAGAAATACAAGCCAAAATTCCATTGCCGCAGGCAATCTGGAATGAATTTTGGCTACGTTACTGAGAACGGAGTGAACAGTAACAAAAATTTATTTATGAAATAGAGGATATTTATAGATTTTTTCTTTAAGCTATGGTATTATATTAAATTGGCTGTCTGACGACAGATCCGAGGCAAATATTACAAGAGATATGAAAAGTATGTAAGAAAGGGATACGATACATAATGCTGAAAATCAAAAGCTATGTAAAGGTAAACAGTCTGGCGGAAGCTTATGAACTGAACCAGAAGAAAACAGCCTGTATTCTTGGGGGAATGGTCTGGATGAAAATGGGCAACAGAGCGATATCCACAGCGATTGATCTTTCCGGTCTGGGACTGGATGCGATTTCGGAGAATGATGACGAATTTGTCATCGGATGTATGACTCCGCTTCATGACCTGGAGACAAATGAAGCTCTGAATACCTACACACATGGAGCTATGAAAGAAAGCCTTTGCCACATTGTAGGCGTACAGTTCAGAAACTGTGCCACTGTGGGAGGAAGCATTTATGGAAGATATGGCTTCTCGGATGTTCTGACCATGTTCCTGGGAATGGATACATGGGTAGAATTATATGATGCAGGCCGTATTCCACTGACTGAATTTGTAAATATGAAGAAGGACAATGACATCCTTGTAAATATCATCGTGCGAAAAGAGCCACTTCTTACCTGTTACTTAAGTCAGAGAAACATAAAAACGGATTTCCCGGTACTGACCTGTGCAGCTTCTGTGATCGGAAATGAGGCAAGGACTGTGATCGGTGCCAGACCTGCGCGTGCCATGATCGTGGAAGATAAGAAACAGATCCTGAAGAATTTCCGGAACATGACAAAGAAGCAGAAGGAAGAGGCAATCGAAGCCTTTGCAGAATATGCGGCAGAGAACGTTCCTACTGCAGGTAATATGCGAGGATCAAAGGAATACAGAACCCTTCTTGTAAAAGTACTGACAAGAAGAGCCTGGGAAGCAGTAGGAGGGATGAAAAATGAATATTAATTTCTGGCTTAACGGAGTGAACCGTCACGCAGAGATCTCCCCGGATACACTGCTGATCGATTTCTTAAGAGAACAGGGCTGTTTCAGCGTGAAAAGAGGCTGTGAAACTGCGAACTGTGGTCTTTGCACAGTTCTTATGGACGGTCGTCCGGTGCTCTCCTGCAGTACACTTGCAGCCCGCATTGAGGGAAAGAAAATCGTCACACTGGAAGGAATGCAGAGAGAGGCGCAGGAGTTTGGAAGCTTTCTGGCGAATGAAGGTGCGGAACAGTGCGGTTTCTGCAATCCGGGATTTATCATGAATGTATTTGCGATGCTCAACGAGATCAAAGATCCCACAGAGGAGCAGATCAAAGAATATCTTGCGGGAAATCTGTGCAGATGTTCCGGTTTTGTTTCCCAGACAAGGAGTATCCTGAAGTTCCTGAAATATAAGAAAGCACAGGAGGAAGCATAAAGATGAAATATGTAAATCAACCTGTACGTAAAACAGATGCAATGTCACTGGTAACCGGAAAGCCTGTCTATACAGATGATCTGGCACCAAGGGACTGCCTGATCGTGAAGATACTGAGAAGTCCCCACGCTAACGCCTGGGTGGAAGATATTAAAACAGGTACTGCCGAGAAGGTAGCCGGAATTGCATGTATCCTTACCTATAAAGATGTGCCTCAGAAACGTTTTACCCTTGCCGGCCAGACTGCACCGGAGATGAGTCCGGATGACAGACTGATCCTTGACCGTCATGTACGTTTTGTGGGAGATGCAGTTGCCATTGTTGCGGGTGAGACAGAAGAGGCGGTAGATAAAGCATTGAAGAGAATCCGCGTAGATTACCGCGTGGAGGCACCGGTTCTGGATATCCACAAGGCAAAAGATAATCCGATCCTGGTTCATCCGGAGGATGACTGGAAGCTGAAAATCCCTCTTGGCGGAGATAACAAAAGAAATTTATGTGCATCCGCAGTGGAAGAACATGGAAATGTAGATGAGGTTCTGGCAAAATGTAAATATACTGTCGAGCGCACTTATCATACAAGAGCAAACCAGCAGACTATGATGGAGACTTTCCGCACAGCCTGCTATATGGATCATTTCGGCAGACTGATCGTTCTGTCCTCAACACAGATTCCATTCCATGTGCGAAGGATCGTTGGAAGGGCACTGGACATTCCTGCTTCCAAAGTACGTGTGATCAAGCCAAGGATCGGTGGCGGTTTTGGTGCAAAGCAGACCTCTGTCAGTGAGATCTATCCGGCGATCGTGACCTGGAAAACAGGCCGCCCGTCCAAGATGATCTTCTCCAGATACGAGTCCATGATCTGCTCTTCACCGCGCCATGAGATGGAGATCACAGTACGCGCAGGTGCAGATGAGAATGGTATCATCAAGGCAATTGATCTTTATACATTGTCCAACACAGGAGCGTACGGAGAACACAGTTCTACAACAGTAGGACTCAGCGGCCATAAATCAATCGCTCTTTACAGACATACAGAAGCCCACAGATTTGCTTTTGATGTTGTCTATACAAATGTGCAGGCGGCAGGTGCCTATCGTGGTTATGGTGCAACCCAGGGTATTTTTGCAGTGGAATCTGCAGTAAATGAGCTGGCACATAAGATGGGAATGGATCCCGTTAAGGTAAAAGAAATGAATATGCCTATAGAGGGCGGCCCTCTTCCGGGATATCCGGATGTTCCTTATGCACAGAGCTGTTCCATGGACCGCTGTATGGCGCGCGCCAAAGAGATGATGGACTGGGATTCCAAATATCCATGCAGGGATATGGGAAATGGCAAGGTCCGCGGAGTCGGTGTTGCCATGGCTATGCAGGGTTCTTCCATTGCAGGAGTTGACGTAGGCGGCGCAGATATTAAGCTGAATGAAGATGGTTCTTATACGCTGGCACTTGGATGTACGGACATGGGAACAGGCTGTGATACTGTTATGGCACAGATTGCGGCAGACTGCCTGAATACACCTATGGATAACATCGTAGTATTCAGTGTGGATACGGATATTTCTCCTTATGACTCCGGTTCCTATGCTTCCGCCACGACCTATACCACAGGTGTGGCAGTTATGAAGGCCTGCGAGGAACTGAAGAAAAAAATCTGTAAGCTTGGTGCAGAGATGATGGAAGTAGATGAGAGAAAAGTCGATTTTGACGGTTCCTGTGTATTCTATGATGAGACACTTGAGACAGACGGAAATGCAGCAGGCCATATGACAGATGCAGAAGAGGGCTATAGTGTTGATATGGATGCCATCAGTTCTGAAAATGCCCAGAAGAAAGTTTCACTGAAAGATATTGCATTAAAGAGCACTTTCTTTAATAATATCGAGCTTCAGGTTGTGAAACAGCATTCTTCACCAATCTCACCGCCGCCGTTTATGGTAGGTATGGCAGAAGTAGAGGTGGATACAGAGACAGGCAGTGTGGATGTCCTGGATTATGTGGCGGTTGTTGACTGCGGTACACCGATCAATCCGAATCTTGCACGTGTACAGACTGAGGGCGGTATTGCACAGGGAATTGGCATGGCTCTCTGGGAAGATGTACAATATACAGATAAAGGTAAGATCCGCAACAATTCTTTTATGCAGTATAAGATTCCAACCAGACAGGATATCGGAAATATCCGCGTGGATTTCGAGTGCAGTTACGAAAAGAGCGGCCCTTTTGGTGCCAAATCCATTGGCGAGCTTGTAATTGATACTCCATGTCCGGCACTGGCTGAGGCAATTTATAATGCAACAGGTGTGCGTCTGACAGAGCTTCCGATGACTCCTGAGAAGATTGCCATGGAGATTTTGAAGAATCGCGAATCCACCCGGTCAGGGACAAAGGTGGAAGAATGAGAGAATTATGCCTTGCCTGTGCAGGCTTTGTTCTGGAGTTTATAGTTTTTTATGCAGCGGGCATTGTTCTGGCCCGGATATTGAAAATAAAAGGGGATTGTTCCCTGACTTTCATCCTGGGATATCTGGTTTACTTTGCAGTGTTTGAACTGGTGATCGTGCCGATGACACTGAAATGGGTATCCCTGACAGCTGCGGCTTATATATGGGCAGGAATCATGGCTCTGGTTATCTGCGCAGCTGTGATCTGCACAATAAAAAAACAACGGAGAATACGTGCCGGACAAACGGAAACATGTAGTGGGATTTTTGGAAGCATTTCTGAAATATGGAAAAATCACTCTGTGATGATTATCCTTGCAGGTGCCGTAGTATTGCTGCAGTGTCTGATTGTGATCTTTTACGAGGATACAACAGTAGATGCGGCGTATTATGTAGGTACAGTGAGTACTTCTGTATACACAGATACTCTTGGCAGATATAATCCCTTTAACGGAGCGATCCAGAAGGCATTTCAGGCCAGATATGTTTTTTCCGCATATCCGATGCATAATGCAGTGTGGTGCAGACTTCTGGGAATCCATCCCATTGTGCAGGCAAAGCAGGTAATGTCATGTATGAATGTAGTGACTGCCAATCTGATCATTTATCAGATCGGTAAGAGACTGTTTGACGGAAACAGGAAGAAAGCAGATCTGATGCTTGTCTTTGTCTGTGTTTTACAGCTGTTTTGCGGTACGATTTATTCCTCCGGAACTTTTTTCTTTACCAGAAGCTACGAGGGAAAAGCCATCCTTGCCAACATTGCCATCCCTTCAGTTCTCATGTGTGCCGTCTGGTATCTGCAGGAGAAAAACAGCAGGAATGTCTGGATCATATTGTTTGTCACAGCGGTCAGTGCGCTGACATTTTCCGGTTCTGCTATCATCTTTCCTATCGTGATCGCAGCGGGAATGGCTCCGGCGGCAGTTATGAATAAGAGATTTTCAGGGCTGATATATTGTGCAGTGTGTATGCTTCCGTCGGCATTATATGCAGCTGTATTTTTTGCATGCAGAATTGGTCTGCTGACGCTGGCTGCATCATAATACAGAAAGGAGAAAAAAATGGCAGGTGTAACAATTCAGGAACTGGGACTGCGCTTTGTTGATGCATGTATGAGGCTGTACTGGGGTTCCTGCTGGTATCCTCTTCTGTTTGCTGTAGGACTGATCTGCACACTGGTCCTGGGGAGAAAAAGAAAGTCCGGGATATTTATCGGCTATACAGTGTTTCTGCTGCTGACAGTATATAATCCGCTGGTTGTAAAATATCTTATCGCAAAGGCTAAGTTTGAGAATGAATATTATCGGTTTATCTGGATTCTTCCTGTGATCCCGGCGGTTGCCTACTATGGAGTCAGGCTTGTGACCGCTTTTAGAAAGACCTGGATAAAAGTTCTTATGGCTGCAGCTGTGCTGACAGGTTTTGTGATTCTGGGAAATCCGCTGGACGGGATAGTGACTGATTTTGCAATGGCAGAGAATATTTATAAGGTGCCCAATGATCTGCGTGCAGTCTGCGATGTGATCCACCAGAACCAGGAGAATGATTTTCCAAGGGTTGTTTTTGACGGCAGTCTTAACAGCATTGTGCGACAGTATGATGCGGGGATCGCCACTGTAATAAGCAGAAATGCAAGTATCTACAGATCAGGCAGTACAGTGGCGGGAAACTATGATGAGAACAGCAGTTTCTATAAAAGACAGAAAGCATTGCTGGATGTGATCGATTATCATATCTATGAAGATAAAGAAGGGTTTCAGGCTGCGTTGAAGAAATCAAAGACAGATTTCGTAGTAACACAGATCGGGCTGGTTGACCATGATTTTCTGACAGAGTGTGGTTGTGAACTGATCGCACAGACGGAATCCTGCTACATTTACAGATTTGATCATAGCAAGCCTCGTAAATAATGCATATTGATCCGGCTCATCAGAGCGTGAAATTCTGCCAAGCTGTTTCAAATGCATTAATTAAGAGGCGTGCTATGATTGAAATATCATATATCTTACAAGAGAAGGAGAAAAGAAATGAAAAGTAACATAAAAAGACTTTCGCTCTGCCTTTCAGCACTGATGCTGCTGATACTGGCAAGTCCGCTGACTGTACTTGCAGCAGAGGAAGAGGTGGCTGCATCTGCGAAATTTTACGGCACATTCTGGTCGTTGGTTCCGCCGCTTGTTGCCATTGCACTGGCACTGATCACCAAAGAAGTATACAGTTCACTGTTTGTAGGAATACTGGTTGGTGCACTGTTTTACTCTAATTTTAATTTCGAAGGAACAATCCTTCATATTTTTGAAGGCGGAATGATCAGCGTTCTGACAGATTCTTATAATATGGGTATCCTGATCTTCCTTGTTATTCTGGGAACCATGGTATGCCTGATGAACAGGGCAGGCGGTTCCGCAGCATTCGGACGCTGGGCCAGTAAGAGGATTAAAAGCAGAGTTGGTGCGGAACTCTCAACCATCATTCTTGGTGTACTGATCTTTATTGACGATTATTTTAACTGTCTGACAGTAGGAAGCGTTATGCGTCCTGTGACAGATAAGCACAATGTGTCCCGCGCAAAGCTGGCGTACCTGATCGATGCCACAGCAGCACCGGTATGTATCATTGCACCGATTTCTTCATGGGCTGCGGCAGTCAGCGGATTTGTAGAAGGAGAGGATGGAATTACCCTGTTTGTACATGCAATTCCCTATAACTTCTACGCACTGCTCACAATCTTCATGATGGTGGCAATGGTTCTTATGAAAGTAGAATTCGGACCAATGGGTGTTCATGAGACAAATGCTTTAAAAGGCGATATCTACACAACACCTGCACGTCCTTATGCAAACGCGGCAGAAGATGAGAAAAGTAATCCGCGTGGCAAGGTGATCGATCTTCTGATCCCGATCATAAGCCTTGTGATATGCTGCGTAATCGGTATGATCTATACTGGTGGTTTCTTTAGCGGAACTGATTTTGTAACTGCATTTTCACAGAGTGATGCATCTGTGGGACTGGTGCTTGGAAGCTTCTTCGGACTGGTTATTACGATTGTTTTATATCTGATACGTCGTGTCATGAATTTCAGAGACTGTATGGCATGTATTCCGGATGGATTCAAGGCAATGGTACCTGCAATCCTGATCCTTACTTTTGCCTGGACATTGAAGGCTATGACAGACAGCCTTGGTGCATCTGTATTTGTATCTGCAATTGTTAAAAGCTCTGCAGGCGGGCTGATGAATTTCCTTCCTGCAATTATCTTTGTGATCGGGGCTGTTATCGCATTTGCGACAGGTACTTCATGGGGAACCTTTGGTATCCTGATCCCGATTGTTGTTAATGTATTCTCAGGAACAAATCATGAACTGATGATCATCTCTATTTCTGCATGTATGGCAGGTGCTGTATGTGGAGATCACTGTTCACCGATTTCCGATACAACCATCATGGCATCAGCAGGTGCACAGTGTGAACATGTAAATCATGTCAGCACACAGCTTCCCTATGCAATGGTTGCAGCAGCAGTATCTTTCCTGACTTATATTATCGCAGGATTTGTACAGACAGCATGGATCGCACTTCCGGCAGGAATCATTCTTATGGCGATCACCCTGGTGATCATCCGATTGAAATTCGACGATCTGAAAATGTAAATAAAACCGGGCAGTCAGCACAATGCATGACTGCCCATAATTTTTGACTTGTAACAAAATAATGCATCTTTTGTAACAAAATAAAAAACTTTACTTTTTTCGGTAATTATGATAATATAGACCTTGTATTAAATAAATTATATAAATCCTTTGAAAATCAGATTTTCAAGATACGCGCCTGTAGCTCAGTGGATAGAGCAGTGGTTTCCGGTACCATGTGCGGGGGTTCGATTCCCTTCAGGCGTGCTGCCTGGGACGTATGTACAGTTCCGGTGCGTTGTATCACAGGAGTTATCAGAAGCGGGAACTGTCAGAAATCGTATGCGGCAGTGAACGGAGCAAACGGTAACTCATAAGGAGGACAAGAACTTGGATGATTTTAGAGAATGGTTATCAGATAATCTCCGGTATTTTATGCTGGGTGGAGCTATTCTGATAATTGTGGTTGTCCTGTTTTGCGGCATTCGAGCCTGTTCCGGAAGTAATAAGGGGAATTCCGGAGATGAACAGAAAACCACATCCGAAGACCAGGGAAATGTTCCTTCTTCTCCGATAAGTGAAGGGGAGTCTGACGAGAAGAAAGAAGACGCCAATCCCATGGAAACAGCAGATGCAGATGTTACTGCATTGATTACGAGCTATTATCAGGCTCTGGGGGAAAAAGATATTGCAACGCTGAAGACTCTGGAAGATGATTTCACACCGTCTGATGAGTCAAAAGTCACAAATTTGAAAGATTATATCGAAGGGTATGAAGTAGGCGATGTGTACACGAAGAAAGGTATGACAGATGATTCTTACGTGGTTTACGCCTGTTTCTCGTATATCTGTCAGGGCGTTGAGACCAAGGCCCCTGCACTGACTCAGTTCTATGTATATAAGAACAGCGAAGGGAACTGGGTGATCAATAACGGAGCTTTACAGGATTCTGAGATTTCCGCATATATGGAAAAACAGTTATCAGACAGTGATGTTTCAGCTCTTATAAAGAAGGTGCAGAATGAACTGGATCAGGCACAGCAATCTGATCCGTCTCTTGAAGAATTCCTGAATGGTCTTGGGGAGGAAGCAGGTGTGTCAACAGAGGCAGAAGATGGCACGATGCTTACTGCTTCGGAGGAATGTAATGTACGCGCAGAAGCCAGCACAGATGCTGATATCCTTGGCGTGATCTCAGCAGGTGATCAGGTTCAGAAGACAGGTACTGATGGTGAATGGGTTCAGATCGACTACGACGGTCAGACCGGATACATCAGAGGAGATTTACTTGAATAAAATTGAATATGGAACGTAAAAAATACAGGCGGTTATCCTTGTAGTAACTGCCTGTATTTTTATGTTCCGTTTTTCTGACATTGTTCTTGTCAGCTTCTGCCGGAGATTTTGCTGTTTTTATTACTTTTCGCAATTGAAGCAAGGGACTTACTTGATTTATAGCAATCCTCTGAAATAATGCATCTTAATCCAGTCCATCAGAGTGTGAAATCCTGCTGAACTGTCTTAAATGCATTATTTACGAGGATTGCTATAGTTAAATTCACCGTATGTAACTCCTGCCGATAATTCTGTCTGATGCAGGGAAGCCAGTTCGTGCACTGTTACAAGCTGATATCCTTCTTCGATAAGCTGCGGGATTAGGATCTCGGCTGCATCTACAGAGGTGCTGAAGATATCGTGCATCAGAATAATGGAACCATCTTTTACATTATTCATGACTTCCTCAACCGTAGATTCCACATCCTGCGTTTTCCAGTCCAGAGTGTCAATGGACCACAGAATCATCGGGGTTCCCACAGTTGATTTTACCGTATCATTAACAGATCCATATGGCGGGCGGACCACCGAAGCTCCCTCACCTGTAAGATTTACAAGCTGTTCATCCACTCTTGCAATTTCTGAACTGATCTCATCCGAAGAAAGAGTCGCCAGATCCTTATGGTCATAAGTGTGGTTTCCAAGTTCACAGCCCAGTTTCTTCATGCGTTTTACTTCGTCCGGAAAACTGGCAATCTCAGTACCCACCATAAAGAAAGTTGCCTTTGCATTATTTTCTTCCAGACAGTCCAGAAGACGGCCTGTAAAAGAGCTGGGACCATCATCAAAAGTAAGGGCAACCGACTTCTTTGCCGTAGATGTACCGGACTTGTCAGAGGTAGCTGACTTATCTGAAGATTTCTTCTTCGAGGATTTTTTCTTTGGTGTATAACCTTTCAGAGAACCATCTGTATCCAGTTCATAAGTTTTCTTATCTATTATCACAGTCCCTGTCTGCAGAATGCCATCCATATCAAAATAATACCGCTTCTTTCCGATATCTGTCCAGCCTGTCTGCATAATACCGGTCTCATCCATATAGTACTGTTTCCCGTCTGTATCTGTGAACCATCCTGTGTATGGCTTATCATCCACCAGAAACATCCAGTTACTTCCACTGGAAGCCCAGCTGCCCTCTGATGCCTCAGGCGAGATCTCAGTGCTTAATGCAGGACCGCCCGGAGAAGTCTCAGATGAATCTGAAGAAGTGCGTCCAAACAGTTTCCCGGAAGAAGAATCCGTAAAATTATCATTGCTATCAGTCAATGTTTCCTCAGAAGTAAACTCCGCAGAATCCTGATCTTCTGACACGAAAGCTCCGGCATCGCTGATGGCATCTGCCTGTGAAGTCACAGCGGAAGAACGGGTGAAAATTCCTCCAAGTATCAGACACAGAATAACAGAAAGTGCGATCAGCCACCGGTTTGTACGTGGTAAATTCTCTGACATGAAAGCCTCCTTTTTGATAAAATCAGTGACAAAAAAGATATCCTGTCATTCGATATCATACAATAAAATCTGACAAAATACAAGGCGATTCCCCATTCCTGCTCTTTTGAAAAAAATCCCAGAAAAATCCCATCAAAATTTCACCGTTGATAAGATGTACAAAAAATTATATAATAGAACAATGGACGAAAAAATCAGAATAAACAAATATTTAAGCGAGGCAGGCATATGCTCCAGACGGGAAGCCGACCGGATGATCGAAGAGGGAAGGATTACGGTAAACGGAAAAAAAGCAGAAAGCGGTCAGAAAGTCAGCCTGGAAGATGAGATCTGTGCAGACAATATACCTGTCCATAAAAATGAAAAAAAAGTACTGCTTCTTTTTAACAAACCCAGAGGAATCGTGTGCAGCACAAAGCAGCAGTTTGATGAGACGACGGTAACAGATTATCTGGATTATCCTCTGCGTGTTTATCCCGTGGGCAGACTGGATAAAGAATCACAGGGCCTTCTCCTTCTGACAAATGAAGGAGATCTGGTCAATAAGATCATGCGCGCCGGAAACTATCATGAGAAAGAATATTTTGTGACAGTGAATAAGCCGGTGGACAGGGAATTTGTCCGAAGGATGAGCAAGGGAGTCCCTGTTCTTGATACAGTGACCAGACCATGCAGAGTGGTGCAGACAGGAGAATGCAGCTTTCGGATCATTCTGACACAGGGACTGAACCGACAGATCCGCAGAATGTGCCGGTATCTGGGATATGAGGTACAGAAGCTGAAAAGGATCAGGATCATGAATCTGACTTTGGACGGGATCAGAGAAGGCGAATACAGAGAGATTACAGCACAGGAGTGGGAAGAACTGAACCATTTACTGGAATCTTCCACAAGTGAAACAGTGATCAGAACAGGAGAACAGAATGGAAACAGCAGCAATCATGCGAATGAAAGAGCTGGTGCAAAAGCTGGACAGGGCAGCAAAGGCGTATTACCAGCAGGATACAGAGATCATAAGCAACAGAGAGTACGATCAGATGTACGACGAGCTTCAGGCTCTGGAGAAAGAGACAGGCACTGTTCTGGCAAACAGCCCAACCATAAGCGTAGGGTACGAGGCAGTTGACCAGCTTCCAAAAGAAGAACACGAATCCCCCATGCTGTCTCTGGACAAGACTAAGGACAGAGAAGTTCTGAGGGAATTTATCGGGGAACACAAAACGCTTCTGTCATGGAAGCTGGACGGACTGACGATCGTTCTTACCTACGAGAATGGAAAACTTGCCAAAGCAGTTACACGTGGAAACGGTGTGACAGGAGAGGTTGTCACCAATAATGCCAGAGTATTTAAGAACGTTCCTCTTAGAATCCCATATCAGGGAAGACTGGTGTTGCGTGGGGAAGCGATCATTACCTATTCGGACTTTGAACGGATCAATGAATCCATAGAAGACGTTGATGCGAAATACAAGAATCCGAGAAACTTATGCAGCGGTTCTGTCCGCCAGTTAAACAATGAGATCACAGCCCGCAGGAATGTGCGTTTCTACGCATTTACGCTGGTAAGCGCCGACGGGGTTGATTTCTATAATTCAAGAGCCCGGCAGTTTGAATGGCTGAAAGAACAGGGATTTGATGTAGTGGAATACAGGACAGTCACAGCTCCAACGCTGGATGAAGCCATGGAATATTTTTCAACTGCGATCACTGAGAATGATTTTCCGTCAGACGGACTGGTTGCTCTTTATGATGATATTGCATACGGAGATTCCCTTGGAAGAACAGCGAAATTTCCCAGAAATGCTTTTGCATTCAAATGGGCAGATGAGATCAGAGAAACCCATCTTCTGGAGATCGAATGGAGCCCGTCAAGAACAGGGCTGATCAATCCGGTGGCTGTTTTTGAACCGGTCGAGCTGGAGGGAACCACTGTGAGCCGCGCCAGCGTACACAATGTGAGCATTCTAAAAGAATTGCAGCTTGGTATCGGGGATACGATCACTGTATATAAAGCAAATATGATCATTCCGCAGATTGCAGAAAACCTCACACGCAGCAGTAAACTGGAAATTCCGGATACCTGCCCTGCATGTGGCCATGGAACACAGATACAGAAGGTAAATGATGTGGAGGCACTTTACTGTACAAATCCTGACTGTGCCGCAAAGAAGATCAAATCCTTTGCACTTTTTGCAAGCAGGGATGCCATGAACATTGACGGACTGTCAGAAGCAACACTGGAGAAATTCATTGCAAGAGGCTTTATTCATGATTTCGGAGATATTTTTGAGATTGGAAAGCATCGTGATGAGATCGTGGAGATGGACGGATTCGGGGAGAAATCCTTTGAGAACCTGATGACCAGCCTTGATAAAGCTAAGGAGACTACTCTTGCGAAGGTGATCTACAGCCTTGGAATCGCCAATATCGGTCTTGCCAATGCAAAAGTGATCTGCAGGCATTTTGATGATGATCTGGAGAAGATCCGCCATGCAGATAAAGAGGAAATCAGCTCTATTGATACCATCGGACCGGTAATTGCCGGAAGTCTGACTGATTATTTTTCAAACGAGGATAATAACAGAAAACTGGATCATCTGATGAGCCATCTGACTGTTAAGAAAGAAGAAAAGACAGGTGAGCAGATTTTCCGGAACATGAATTTCGTTATCACAGGAAGTGTGGAGCACTTTGCAAACAGAGCACAGGCAAAGGAATTTATTGAGTCTCTGGGAGGCAAGGTGACCGGATCAGTAACATCGAAGACGAACTACCTGATCAATAATGACACAACTTCCAATTCTTCAAAGAATAAAAAAGCCAAAGAACTGGGAATTCCGATCCTTTCTGAAGAAGATTTCCTGAAGATGGCACAACAATAAAATAATAAGAACAGGAGATAAGATAATGCCAATTAAAATACAGAGCGATCTGCCAGTAAAAGAGATTCTGGAAAAAGAAAATATTTTCGTGATGGATGAGTCACGTGCATCCCATCAGGATATCCGCCCCATTCAGATCCTCATTCTGAACCTGATGCCTCTGAAAGAGGAGACAGAGCTTCAGCTTCTGCGTTCTCTTTCCAACACACCGCTGCAGGTAGATGTCACCTTTATGGCAGTACAGAGCCATGAAGCGAAGAATACATCTGTGAGTCATCTGAATAAATTTTATCAGACATTTCCGGAACTGAAAAATAACAAATATGATGGAATGATCATCACAGGTGCTCCTGTAGAGCAGATGGAATTCGAAGAGGTAGACTACTGGAAGGAACTGGTAGAGATCATGGACTGGACAAACACCCATGTTACCTCCACCATTTATCTGTGCTGGGCTGCACAGGCAGGACTCTACCACCACTATGGACTGAAAAAACGCAAACTTGATAAGAAGATGTTCGGTCTTTTCTGGCATAAAGTGATGAACCGTAAGATTCCGCTGGTACGCGGATTCGACGATATGTTCCTTGCACCTCATTCCAGACATACGGAAGTTCCCATCGAGGATATCCATAACTGTAAAGAGCTGACAGTGCTTGCTGAATCCGATGAAGCAGGGCTTTTCCTTGCAATGGCAGACGGCGGCCGCAAGATCTTTGTAATGGGACATCCTGAATATGATCGTGTGACTCTTGACGGTGAGTACAAACGTGATGTCAGCAAAAACCTGCCCATCGAAATCCCGGAGAATTATTACAAAGACAACAACCCGGAGAACAGACCACTCCTTATGTGGAGAGCACATGCGAACAACCTGTATACAAACTGGCTGAATTACTATGTCTACCAGTCAACTCCGTTCGACCTGTATGGAACACCGGATTTTGAGCATATTTAGGGGATTTGCAGGAAATACTGATTTCACGTATCTTACCGTATTTTTACATAATTTCACGCGAAAATGGAGTAAAAATGGGGTATGACATATATCTAACAATGTATAATAGGGAATTTCACACAGTAAATGCCTGATATTGCCAATTGAATATTTTAAACATCTGAATAAGTCCATGTACTTGTATAACTACAGGTATGTGGGCTTATTTTAGTGCTTAAAAATATTATCAAAGAAATGGTGATTTAATAGAACAAAAACAAGGAGGAAATGACAATGAACAAAACAATATATGAAGCAGAGTTTACTAAAATGGTACATGATAAAATGAGAGAAGCTAATAGATTCAAAGAATATGAGAGAATACCCAAAAATAGGATAGGTGGAGATTACTGGAATACTTACTGGACAATCCGTTATATGCTTCGCACTATGACAGATATTTTAGAAAATGGAGATAAACTGGTATTATTAGGATACTTCACTGTAAAGCCTAAATTTTATAAGGAAAGAACAGCATGTCCTGGAATGGAAAGAACAGGAAAAAATGTGTATGAGATTCCAGAAAGATATAAGGCAAAGTTTAAATCTGGTACTGTGTTAAATCGTGCTTGCGAAGCGTATGGAGATTATCTCAAAGAAGAAGCAAATAATAAAGATGATGAATACGAAGAAGGAGAAGAAGAGTAATGAGATGTAAAGATTGTGAATATGTAAAATGCTATGCTGTCAATAAGAAGATGTATTATTGTGATAATAGAAATAGAACAAATCTGATGGGTAAACTGGGCGAGGATGTTTTACCTGAGACAAGTCCTGAGTGGTGTCCACTGACTGACAGGACAATTGCTGCTGTTGAAAATATTACAAATGGGAAAGGATTAGAGAAGTAATGGAATCAAACAATACAGAAATGAAGATGCAGTATATTCTTGATGAAAATAAAAATCTGGCAGAGATACCACTAACAGATATGCTACCTGTAGAGCATCCGATTAAATGTAAATTAATCAGTGCATTTGAAGTATTTGTAAGAGTACCGCAGACAGAAAACTATTGGATTTCTAATTACGGAAGAGGTGTAAATAACCATAGAAACCCAAATATGAACAAATTCTATGAGCATAAGCAAGGAAAATGCCATTATACTATTTATGAAGTGTGGCGAACACCAGAAAAAATCAGAGGGAAACTAACAGGCAAAATCATAGTTGAAACCACTAAGAGAGAAACCAGTCCAGAAGAGTTAGTAGCAAAATGCTTTCTGAAACAATATAGAGGCAGAGGTAAGGTCTGGCATAAGAATGGTGACTTTGATGATAATTGGTATAAAAATCTGATTTATGTTACTGGCAAAGATTTCATAAATCTTAAAGCAGATAAGATTACATGGCAGGAGTTAAGCTATGAGCAGGAATATATTGAGTATGTCAACAATGCCAAGAATCAAGCAATGATTGCGTATGGTTCTATTTCCAGTCGGTGTAAAGGTGAAAATAACAGTGAGAGTGCGCACAAGTGTTATGATGATGTTGAAATGTGTTAAGAATGGAAAGATGATCCACAGTTGTTCGTCAAGAGATACTTGGAATTGTATTATGAAGTACCAGGCGAATCAATGGCTGTAGACAAGAATTTATTTGGTAATGGAAGTAAGATATATTCTTCAAAGACAATCTGTATTCTGCCACAAAGGTTAAATACACTACTTGCTAACAGTAAAAAGCATTATAAAGATGGGGAAACACCAGACAATGTGCTTCCTCTTGGAGTAAGATATAATGGTAAAGTTAATAAATATTACGGACAGATTACTTATTTTGGTACAGAAGATGAAATTGAGTTACCATATAGAGATACAATAGCAGAAGCATTTGCAGATTATAAGAAATTCAAAGAATGCGACATTGCAATTACGGTGTCAAAATACAGAGATAAGATACCAGAATACATATATGAGAAACTACTTACGGTGAGAGTAGAGCCGTATTGATGTGTATATCCTAGAGAATACGGGCATAATATTGACTAAATAATTGATTCAAGACTGGGTTTATGATACAATATAATCAAGAAATAAAGGTATATTTGTATGAACCCAGTTGTTGACATAACATGACTGGGGTGTTATATTCTTATGAATAATAATGCGAATTTTGAAGGACAGAAGGAGGTTGATTGTATGGCATTAGCACAGAAACGAAATCCAGGGTGTATTATTACCCGTGGCAAGGAAAAAACATTCTTTAAAAAAGTAAATGAAAATCGACCGACTGAGGCATTTTGGAATGAGTGCAAACAGTTACGCAAAAATTTGAATACAGAATCAATTAATGCGTTAAATGCGTTGATGGACAAGGAAGATTAATGGGTAATCAAGAATTAAGTTTTGTTGAATTGAATCAATCGAAAGTCACAGATGATGTGATACAGCAGTTTGATTGTGGAAATGAGGATATGACAGAATATCTACACAAATATGCAAAAAATGATTCAATAGAGGGTAAGGGTGTTACATATGTTTTAGTAGCAGAAGACAGAAAACATATTTATGCTTATGCAACTATTAAGGCATATAGCTTATACTATTATGACGAGGCAGAGAAATATCATACAAAGGTAATGAATGATGATGGAAAGATTTTATTATCTATTCCAGCAGTTGAGATAAAGATGTTTGCAATCAGTAGAAAACTAAAAGGTCAGGTAGCATATTTGCTTGATCCAGTAAAAAAGCAACATTATTCAAGTATCTTCTTTAAATGGTTTCTTGAGTATTTATATTACATGTCAATGAATACTATTGGATTTCAGATGGTATTTCTTAGAGCAAATAATGAGGGAGAAAGGCTTTATAGAAATAATAGTTTTATCGAATGTGATGAATATTTAAGTACATATGATGCTAAAGCAGATGGATGTACTTCTTTAGCAATTACCTTGTCAGAAATTGAGGAAGTTATTTTTTAATAGGCATATCAGGGAAAACAAAATCCTTGATGTGCCTATTTTTTTACGTTTTATATGTCTGCTGCCGAGCGGTACTCTTTAATGTAAAACCACCGCCCCTATAAACACGTATATTAAATTTTAAGGACGAATAATATACACATAAGAAATCTTCATATAATATAATATATAAAAATCTGTTATAAAGCGAAATACAAGGCTTGAGAAGCATTCTGAGAGCATGATTTATTATCATAGAGGTTGATCTTCATCAGAAGGAACATAGACACAAATATCCTGTATCTGACAGTGCAGAATACGGCACAAGTCATTAACAGTCTTCATAGAGATGTCTTGATTATGTTTAAGACGATGCAAAGTGCTATGAGACATATGATGCTTGCTTGTCAAAGTATACCAGTTTTCATTTGTTTTCTTTAATGTTTCCCAGAATGGACTGTAATCTATCATGGCTGTTCCTTCAAAGATATTTGATATTATTACCATAAAATAGATTCTTATACTTGAATATCTTCGTTATAACGAATATAATAAGGGTATTACAGCAATGTGATAGTGAATACAAAATGTCGAACAAATTTGACAAAAAGAATTGCATATTACATATAGCAGTAGTATAATCAAATTGTGAATTTTATGTGAAATGTTTATTCAATTGAATACGGCATAGCCAGAGAAATCTGGTGACGCAAAACTACAGGGTCTAAGCGAATGTATGACAGCCAGTTGCAACTATGATAATTAAGGCATTGCTTTTTTTCTTATGGAGAAGTGATGTCTTTTTTAAATAATTTTACTGAGGAAGAAGCGTATGATGAAAAAGTTTTTTAAGAAAATCTCTATTTATACGATGACAGCAATGCTTGCTTTTTCAACAGTACCAGGAACAGTACAGGCACATTCTGGAAGAACAGATTCAAGTGGAGGACATCATGATAATAAAAATGTGAGTGGTTTAGGTTCTTATCATTATCATTGCGGTGGACATCCTGCACATTTACATGATGGTGGTGTATGTCCTTATAGTAGTTCTGCTGCTATGTCAGATACATCAACTACTTCTGAGGTGAGTACAACGACATCTGGTGGAGCAGGTTGGGGAATTTTTGGCGGTGGTTTAGCATCTTCTAACACTTCACAGACGACAACTGCAACACCATCAGCATCTAATGCAATACAATTAAATGCAGGAAGTAGTATTACAATTTCCAAAGACATTACTCATACTGATGCAAAACTGGGAACTTGCAAAAGATATGAAGCCATTAAGCAAAAGATATGAAGCCATTAAATAGAATTAATCCGCTTATCTAAAGGGGGAAATCATATGAACGAATATTTTCCGACAGTAGTACAGGTGATACCATTGGATAACTTTCATGTGCAGGTATTCTTTGATGACGGTAAGATTGTAGACTATGATGCTACAGAAGATTTGAAAGCAGAAATATTTAAGCCATTAAGAGATATTGATGCATTTAAAGAAGCTTGTACCGTTATGAATGGTACTCTGGCATGGGATCTTTCTGGCAACAGAGATGAATCCAGTTGTATTGATATTGATCCGTTTACTGTATATGAGTTAGAATCCATTAATAATCTGATTGCTTGAATAATGTGATCACAATTTAATATGAGCAGCATGAAAGCCCTCGGGAGTTAATCCTGGGGGGCTTTTGGTATAGCCAAATCCGGTGAAGTATGTTATTATATGCATCAGTTCTCAGAATCGGGAATATTCAGTTGAGATAAGAAAGGACACAACAATCATATGAACATAGGAAACAATATAGGAAATATCATGAAGATCACAGGCGCATGGAACACCTTTAAGAGCAATCATCCCAAGTTCCCGGCATTCTGTCAGGCAGTTTCACGCAAAGGGCTTAAAGAAGGAAGCATTATTGAAATTGCGATCACCACTCCTGAGGGAGAGAAGATAGAGACAAACCTGAAAGTAAAGGACAGTGACTTGAAATTACTGAAACAGTTGTCTGACCTGAAAATGTGAAAAAGTTTACAAAAATTTTATTTGAATAACAGGTATAAATCTGCTATAGTATTCTATGTTGGTTAAGTTGATTATTATTCGTTCCCATATATAAGAATGATAGGTTCTCAAAAGAAAGAAGAGGAAGAAAATTGCGTAAAAAATCACATATTTTATTAGCAAGATACCTTGCGGATCAGATGCAGACCACAGCAAGCCTGCAGTCTCACAGAAAGGCTTTCTGCCTGGGCAGCATTCTGCCGGATATCAAACCGTCCTTTATCACCAGAAGACACGAGTTCTACGGAACATTTGAAGATGTCAAGAACCGGATGAAAGAACTGGCAGATATCAGACCGGATGAGAGTAACCAGAGAGTTTACTGGCGGCGGTTCGGCGAAGTGATCCACTATATGGCGGATTATTTTACCTTTCCTCATAACAAAACATATACAGGAAGCTTCAGCCAGCATAATCATTATGAGAAAGTACTTAAGAACAGACTGAAAGAATGTATACAGCAGGGAGAAGCATATGCATATCTGGAACCGGCCATCCGCTTCGCAGATTTCTCCACCTTGATCGATTATATCGAAGCTACTCATGAGAAATACCTCAACAAGCTCCGCAGCGTGGAAGAGGATATCCGCTTTATCCTGAATATGTGTTTTCAGGTAGTGCAGGGACTGATACAGATCTGCATTGGTAATAAGAACTTTGCAGGAGCCATTCAGGCAGCCTGACAGAGATACGCTAAGAATACAGGAAGGCTGTGTGGAAATCTTATCCGCACAGCCTTCCTGCATTCTGAAATATATCTTTCTCACTGCTTGATTTGGTTAAAATGTGACAAAAAAATGAATTTTGGTCAAATCTGGAATTTACCTGCCCTGAGCTGTTGATTTCAAAAAATGATTATGCTAGAATAAAACAGGTTAATATTTCGGGATAATTCACTTATGAAATAACATAATAATGTGAAAAGTAATTTAGACAGTATGCCCTTATAAACAGGGGGTAAGGACATGCTCACAGTAAGAAGGGAGCAATTTAGATATATGAAAAACAAGTATCTTACCAGATTCTTATGTCTGACATTGATGTCAGGAATGGTATTATCCGGTCCTGCGTCCGTACTTGCAGCAGAGGATACTGCTGCGTATACAGCAGACGGTTCTGATTTCAGCGATTCCGGTGATTTTGATTCAGGATCAGAGGATCCGGCGCCGGCAGATCCGACTCCTGCAGAGCCAACACCTGCGCCGGTAGATCCGACACCTGCAGACCCGACACCTGCACCGGTAGATCCGACACCAACAGATCCGACACCAACACCTGCAGAGCCAACACCTGCACCGGCAGATCCGACTCCGACACCAACAGATCCGACTCCGACACCTGCAGTTCCTACACCAACACCGTCTTCACAGATTACGAAGGCAGCCCAGGATGTGATCGACAGAATCAAAGAGTTGAACGCACAGACCATCACGCTGGAGAAGAAAGCCACTGTTCAGAGCATCCGCACTGCATATAATGCCCTGTCTGATACAGAGAAGGCACAGGTTTCTAATTATAATCTGCTGGTTCAGGCAGAAGCGACTATTGCTCAGCTGGAAGCGCAGAAGAACAATGCGGATACGAATAATCCATTTACGAGTAATACCAGTGCTGCACAGACCGGAACTCCGGTATATTATGCGTCCAATATCCACGCAGGTAAGGATTTCTATCTGGACAGCCTGAAGAATAACTACAATCTGACCTTCTCAGATGATTTCGCTTCTGTTATGGATGAGATCGAGAAGGAATATAAAGAGAAGAACAAAGTAGCAGATGCCAGCGATGTAAACGGCAGCAAGACCACCACATCTGCAGACAGTCTTCTGGTAAGAAATTGGCAGGATATCCTTGCAGTCTATGTATATCAGCAGAGCCAGGACGGAAAAACAGAATTTACCCTGGATTCTTCCTGCAAGAAAGACCTTGCGAAAATCTTTGCAGAGATGAACCCGATCGTAAGGGACAAGCAGGATATCACTCACGTTACATACGCTAATCGTAAAATCAACTACTATATTAAGAAAAATAAAATCGCAAAAAAGGATCGTACGATCCTTAAGAAATATGTGGAGACAGACTGCAAACTCCTCTGCGCGGTAGTAACAGCTGCCAACGGTTTTGTCCGCGAGAGCGTAGGAGATGATGTTTCTGAGGAAAGAGTAAATGTTATCTCCGCAGCCTATTCACTGGTTGGTAAAGTCGGTTACTTCTGGGGCGGCAAATCCACAGTGATCGGTGAAGATCCAGGCTGGGGAACCAGCGAGAAGGTATCAGCCGAGGGAAGCAAGAGCACTGGAACCATCCGCGCATACGGACTGGACTGCAGTGGTTTTGTCACCTGGGCAGTGATCAACGGATATCAGGATAAAGCAATGCAGGAAGCTGTAGGCGACGGAACTTCCGATCAGTGGGAGAAAGCAAACGTGGTAACTGAGGCAGATGCACAGCCCGGAGATCTGGTGTTCCAGAAAGGGCCGGAAGCAGGAAGCGATAATCATGTAGGTATTCTCTGCGGTAAAACAGACGCAGGTGACTGGATCGCAGTACACTGCTCCTCCGGCAAGAATGGAGTAACAGTAGGCGAAGCATACAGTGCAAGCTTCCGTTACATCCGCCAGCCATCCTTCTACCCGACACAGGAACAGGTTCAGGAAATGCAGAGCAGCAGTACGGTAAGCATAACAACAGGTGATGTAGCAGCTTCCATAGGAACAGATATCTTTTCTGCAAATGTGACAGTAAGCAATACTCTGCAGGATGCGATGAAGTCAAATACTTCCGACTCAACAGGATTCACAACATCAGAATCCACTGAGAAGACTTCCATCCTTCCGGATAAAATTGACCTGTCAAAAGAGAAAGTCGCTGTATTTAAGGTAAAATAAAAGCATATGAAAAGAAGAGAAAGTCATACAAAAAAGGTCTGGCTTTCCCTTCTTTTTTGTATGCTAACTTAAACGCATAAGCTAAAAATGACGATTTTGCTTTATTGCATGCGGAATATGCTTCAAAAACGAAAAAAATATTCGAAAATATGGAAACAAAAATTGACAAAGTGTACAAAATATGTTAACTTTAAACCAATAATAAAACGTCAGACACAAAAGGTGGAATTAGTCCCCGTGTGCTGCTGATATTACAGTAAAATCTGAAGATGAGACACCAACAGATGATTTGTTCTGTAAACAGTGAACACACTGTTGTGTCCGGAAAAGAGATACATAGATGGCATTAAGACGTGAGAGAATGAGGCTTGGTGACCTGCTCATCAAGCAGAATGTACTGACTGAAGATGAATTAAAGAAAGCCCTGGAATTGCAGAAGGGAAGCGGCAAGAAAATCGGTGAAGTTCTGGTAGATAATGGCTTCATCACTGAGGATATGATCGTGCGTGCCCTCCAGATGCAGCTGGGGCTTAAAGTTGTTCAGCTGACAGGTGTGACAATCCCTAAGGAAGTCCGAAATCTGGTCAGCGTGGACCTTCTCAAGAAATATACCTGCATTCCTTTTGAACTGGATCCCTACAACGCCAATATCCTTCATCTGGCAATGGCAGATCCGATGGATATGGCAGCAATCGATGACATCTCTATCGTGACAAACCTGCAGATAGAGCCTTACATTGCTACAACCAGGGATATCCTTGCGGCAATCGACAGATGCTACGGCGCATCAGAGACACTGGATGCAGCCAGACGATTTACTCAGGAGAGAGCACAGCTTCGTGGAGGAGCAGCAGACGACGATACAGACACAGACGTAAGTGATGCACCTATTGTACAGCTGGTGCGTTCCCTTATTGAACAGGCAATCCGCCAGAGGGCCAGTGATATCCATATTGAAGCTCTGGAGAATAAAGTCCGTGTCCGTTACAGGATCGACGGTGCACTCTATGAGCGTATGGTATATGACAACAGCCTTCTCCCTGCAATCTCCACCCGTATCAAGATCCTTGGAGGCATGGATATCTCAGAGAAAAGGAAACCTCAGGACGGACGTATGTCCATTATGGTAGACAGACAGGACTATGATATCCGAATTTCCTCTCTGCCCACTGTACACGGAGAGAAGATCGTAATGCGACTCTCTTCCAAACTGAACCTTACACGTAACAAGAAAGATCTGGGACTTCCACCCGATGAGATGGAACGTTTCAACCATATGCTGGCTAGTCCTTTCGGGATCATTCTTGTAACAGGACCGACAGGAAGCGGTAAATCCACTACCCTGTATACCGCATTAAGCGAATTAAATAAAGAAGCAGTCAATATCGTAACAGTAGAGGATCCTGTGGAGGCAGATATTGAGGGTATCAATCAGGTACAGGTCAACAATAAGGTAGACCTGAATTTTGCCTCAGCCCTTCGTTCCATCCTCCGTCAGGATCCGGATATCATTATGATCGGTGAGATCCGAGACAGGGAGACAGCCACCATTGCAGTACAGGCATCCATAACAGGACATCTGGTTGTATCTACATTACATACCAACAACGCAGTAGGTACTCTGAACCGTATGGCGGACATGGGAGTGGAGAGATATCTGATCGCAGATTCTGTTGTAGGAGTTATCGCACAGCGCCTTGTGCGTAAGCTGTGCAGCCACTGTAAAAAAATGCGTCCTGCCACCTCTGAGGAGAAGAGAGTGCTGAGGATGAACACACAGGAGGATGTAAATGTCTATGAACCCTGTGGCTGTGATTTCTGCAGCCATACAGGATATTACGGGCGTATCGGTGTGTTCGAGATCATGGAGGTCAATGACGAGATCCGCGACCTGATCGCAGAGAATGGCACAACAGAGGAACTGGAACGTGCAGCCAGAAACAGTGGTATGCGAACACTGAGAGAGAATGGTATCAACTATGTGCTGAACGGTACCACCTCTGTGGAAGAGATGCTTAAGGCATCTTATGAATAACGTAAGTTTACAGACGATCAATTCTACAGACTATTAATATAGAAGGAATTCCTGCGAACCGGAGTTCTCCGGAGATTCTCAGGGAGTTACGAGGCAGATTAGGAAATATGTATAATTTAGACGAAATACTGATACAGTCAGTGAAGGTAAGGGCTTCCGATATCCACCTGACAACCGGCAGACCGCCAAGCTACAGGATCGATGGTGTACTGGCTCCCATAGAGGGAGAACGCCTTACTCCGCAGATGCTGGAAGATATTCTCATGCCCCTGATGGATGTCCGTCACAGAGAAGAACTGCAGAATAACGGACAGACAGACTTCGCATATGCCATCTCAGGTGTGGGACGTTTCCGCGTAAATGTATTTAAACAGAGAGGAACACTTGCTTCCGTTATGCGAAGCCTTCCTTTCAACATCCCGGAACCGGAAGACCTTGGTATCCCTGCAGAGGTAGTGGAGATGACCACGCGGAAAAGAGGTCTCATTTTGGTAACAGGACCGACAGGAAGCGGGAAATCAACTACACTGGCTTCATTGATCCATGTGATCAACAGGAATTATCCTTACCATATTATTACATTGGAGGATCCGATCGAATATCTGCACAGACATGATAAATCTGTGGTAAACCAGAGGGAGATCGGCAGTGATTCAACGAATTATGCACAGGCACTGAGGGCGGCTCTCCGAGAAGACCCGGATGTGATCCTGGTAGGAGAGATGCGAGACCTGGAAACCATTTCCACTGCCATCACAGCGGCGGAAACCGGTCATCTGGTATTTTCCACCCTTCATACTATCGGTGCGGACAAGACTATCGACAGAATCATCGATGTATTCCCGCCAAATCAGCAGCAGCAGATAAGGATCCAGCTTGCCTCTGTATTAGAGTGCGTTGTATCCCAGCAGCTTCTCAAGAAAGCAGACGGAAGCGGCCGTGTAGCTGCACTTGAAATACTTTTTGCAAATAATGCAGTGCGAAACCTGATCCGTGAGAGCAAGACCTATCAGATATCCTCTGTGATGCAGACCAGCAAGCGTGCAGGAATGCAGACAATGGATGATGCACTGTATGACTTATATATGAGAAAACTGATCGATGGGGATAATGCAGTGACATATGCCCAGGATCCGGTCAGCATGAACAAAAAAGTCAGCTTTGACTTCTGACAGAAACCCGATCTGGCAGACACCCTGAGCCTGACTGAGAGAAAGAAGTGATAAAATGCCGGGTTTTACCTACGTGGCAGTAGATAAAAAGGGAAAAGAGAAAAAAGGAAGTATTGAGGCTGACAACAGAGAGAAAGTTATAGATATCCTGAAAAATGACGGGCTGATCCCTGTCTCTGTAAAAGAACAGGGCGCCCTGAACAAAGACATAGATTTTTCCATAGGAAAGAAAGTAAAGCCAAGAGATCTGAGTGTATTCTGCCGTCAGTTTGTCAGCATCACCCAGGCAGGTGTCCCGATGAAGGAAGCCCTGCAGATGCTCTCAGAACAGACAGAGAACAAATGGCTGAAGCGTGCCATCTCAGAGGTACTTCTCAGTGTGGAGAAAGGAAATACACTGGCAGACTCCATGAGAGGCCAGTCAGATATTTTCCCGCCAATGCTCATCAATATGGTAGAGGCAGGTGAGAACTCCGGAAGCCTTGAGATGGCTTTTACACGAATGGCAATACAGTTTGAGAAGGAAGCCAAATTGAAGGCAACCATCAGAAAGGCAACCATCTACCCGATCATTCTGGTCGTTGCTGCGATTGGAGTTGTGGCTGTTATGCTTCTGTTCGTTATTCCCATCTTTATTGATATGTTTGCAGATCTGGATGTGGAGATGCCGGGAATCACCATGTGGGTTATGAATACCAGTGAGTGGATGACAGCGCACTGGTATATAATCCTTGCATTGATCATTTTGGTGATTGTGGCATATAAGATGATCTATAAGACAGAACAGGGCAGACTTGCCATCGACAGAGTCAAGATGAAGATGCCGTTGTTTGGCAAGCTGACAGTGAAGACTGCCTGCGCACAGTTTGCAAGGACAATGAGTACGTTGCTGTCCTCGGGTATCTCTACTATCGATGCGCTGGAGACGGTGTCCAAGATTGTCAATAACATCCATTATACAAATGCGTTGCTGAAAGCACGTGAGGAAGTAATGAAAGGTATTCCGCTGTCAGAACCATTGACCGCCTCAAAAATCTTTCCGCCTATGGTGTGCCATATGACTGGGATTGGTGAGGAAACTGGTAATATTGAGGATATGCTGGAGAAGCTGGCGGATTACTATGACGAAGAGGTGGAGATGACTACCCAGAGTGTACTGGCGGCTATGGAGCCGTTGATCATTGTGTTTATGGCGCTGGTGGTTGGTACGCTGGTAATCGCGGTGGTTTCACCGATTGGGGCTATGTATAATGGACTGGATAATCTATAATGAAAATTTAATTATACAGTGCATATAGATTATATCCTAAAATGGGTAAAAAGTAATTAAATTATCTTAGATATCTGATTGATTGGGTAATCAAAGGATCATTTGCGAGTGGCAACCGCGTTAAAAGTTGCTGAAATAACCAAAATTGGATGTATTACAGCTTGCATAGGGGCTGTGTTCATCATAGAAATCATGGAAATGTCGTGTTTTCTTGTAAGATATGGAAGGGGGCGCGTGGAAAAAGCGGGATTTTAGTGATTTAATTATACGGTAAGGGAAAGGCTGAGATTGTTTGAAGGGATGTGCTGTCAGGTGGACGCTCCGGGATGTAAATATATTTATCTACGGCTTCGGAGCCAGTCATACTAGGCATTCGGAAATCTGCTAAAAGCATTCTGCGAAAACCTCATAACTCGCTTCGCTCAGACAGTGAGTTTTTTCGCAGAATAACGCAGATTCCCAAATGCCAAGTATGACTAAGTCTCCTGCAGATGTAGATAAATATATTTACATCCCGGAGCTGGTATTGGCAGTGACTGGATTCCTGATAACGGGAAGGTTTTTCCTGAACCGGAAGTGAGAAACAAACTTGTAACATGAAAACTGAATAACGAGTTTATAAACATAACTCCCTCCCTCCTGGAAAAGCGATTTTTACAGGGGGGGGGTGGAGAGCCCATCAGGGTTCTCGCTCGTTGAATCAATCACCGGATAGTGACATTCGTGATGACAGCAACAGGAGAGTTATGTATTCATCGAAAAGTTGAATATATTGTCTGGCATATATGATGTGCTGCTCTTGTATCTTTCGACACGATATGACTCTATCCGGATTGAAATGAAATTTAATTATTTTTGAAGGAGAATGAGTTATGTTTAAATTTCTGAAAGACAGAAAAAAGAAAGATAACAAGGGATTTACTCTTGTTGAGTTGGTTATCGTAATCGCTATCCTTGCGATTCTGGTTGGATTACTTGCACCACAGTATACAAAATATGTAGAGAAATCCAGAAAGGCTGCAGATGCAAGTAATATGGATGAGATGGTAAAGGTTGTTAAAGTATATGCAGCAGATCCTGCTAATGAACTTGCAGCTGGTACTTATACAATCACAATATATGCTGATACCACTAATACAAAGATTGTATCTAATGTTGCTAAGACAGAAAAAACGTTAACAAATACTGATGACTTATTTAATGAAATGACTGCTTCGATACCAAAGTGGGAAACTACTCATACTAAATCTAAAAAATGGGGAAAGGAAGGAGTTTCAACTTCAATTATAGGTACTATAACTGTAGGTGAAGATGGCGGTACAAGTGTTAAATATACAACAGGTGATGATACTGGGGATACCAATAAATTTGCTAACTATATGAGCAATGGTGCTGAATAATTTCAGCTTTTCGATGAATGCATAACAATTCTTTGCTATGCATGAACGATGTTACTATCTCGATGTAGCGAAAGTTAAGGAGAGATAGTAATATGTTAAAATTATTTAACAGAAAGAAAAAAGATAATAAAGGTTTTACATTAGTAGAACTTGTAATTGTAGTTGCAATTCTTGCAATCTTAGTTGGCATTCTTGCACCACAGTATACAAAATATGTTGAGAAATCAAGAAAAGCCGCAGATGTTAGCAATCTTGAGAATTTGGTGACAGCATTTAAAACAGCAGCCGCAGATGGTGAAGATAAAGTACCGGCTGGCGTTTATGTAATTGAAGTTACAAAGGATAGTAGCAAAATTGGTACACTGGATGCAGCAGCAGCTGCAGGTCCATATAAACAAAAGACCGATGGAACAGATGATATCAAAAAATTAATTTCATCATATGCTGGTGATAAATGGTCAACAACAACTCTGAAATCTGCAAAATGGACAGAAAATGCTGATGGAACTGGTACTTTGCAGGAATCAATTAATGCACAGTTAGAAGTAAAAAATGATGGTTCTATCAATGTTTCTTATTATCCAACATGGATTAAGAATCTTGCAAAATAATTTATATGTATGATATGAGAGGAAATTCCTATGCTTCTTTTCTTAGAGACAATCCCCTACATAATAATCTTCATATTCGGCATCACCATTGGTAGTTTTCTGAATGTCTGTATCTATCGGCTTCCTCTTGGGGAGTCGGTGGTGACAGCCCCCTCCCATTGTATGACCTGTGGGCGGAAGCTTCGGTGGTATGATATGGTGCCGGTGTTTAGCTGGTTGGTGTTAGGTGGTAGGTGTCGTAACTGTAAATCTGAGATTTCGGTTCAGTATCCGATCGTAGAGGGTGTCAATGGCATCCTCTATGTGGTGATATTTGCTGTGAATGGGCTGGTATGGAGCAGTGTAATTTATTGTCTGATGGCGTCGGCTCTTCTGGTTCTGAGTGTGATTGACTGGCGGACGTATGAGATTCCGTTTGGGATCAATGTGTATTTGTTTGTCCTTGGGGTTGTGATGGCTGTGCTTGACAGGGGGAATCTGGTGGAGCATATGATTGGGATGGTCTGTGTCAGCGGTGCGCTGGAGGTTCTTTATCTGGTGAGCGGCGGCGGTGCGATCGGCGGGGGTGACATTAAGCTGATGTTTGCCTGTGGTCTGATCCTCGGATGGAAGCTGATTTTGCTGGCTTTTTTTCTGGGATGTATGATTGGTTCCGTGGTCCATATTATCCGCATGTTGAGGAAGAAGGCAGGGCGTATGCTTGCCATGGGTCCTTATCTGTCAGCCGGGATTTTGCTGGCTGCTTTGTGGGGAAATAGATGGATCGACTGGTATCTGTCATTGCTCGGAATATGACGGTCTGTAACTGTCCGGCAGTTCTGACTGGGAAATAGGCGGCACAGATGCAATAATTTTTAACTGAAAGAAATAAGATGTTTCAGTTAGAAAAATAAGTTTTAGAGTTTCGGATTGTGGGAGCATATATATGCAAAGCGATCCGGATTTACTATTACTAAAATTTATTTTTGTAATTGAAAAAGGGTTGCTGTCTGTGAAGAAACAGCGACTCATACGGAGGAATGTACAAATGGCGAAAATTTTAAGTATAGAGGCTGAGGCATCTCAGATCAGAGTTGCGGAAGTTGAAGTACGTGGAAAAAAGGGAAGGATTTATAATTGTTTCTGTATACCGGCACCCCAGGGGGCTGTGGAGGATGGACAGATCCGTGATACGAAAACTCTCGGAGAGAATCTTAAGGCAGAGCTTTCCCAGAGAAAGATTAAGACAAAGAAAGTATATTTTGTCACAGGTTCTACCAGGATTGCGAGCAGGGAAGTCCGTATCCCTTTTGTGAAAGCAAACAGGATACAGAGCATTGTAGAGGCAAATGCCACAGATTATTTTCCCATTGATGTGAGCAAGTATGTGCTGTCCTACAGTGTGATCGATGTGGAGAGCCAGAGACTTGAGGACGGGAAGGAAGAGACAAAGCAGTACCATCTGATGGTTTATGCTGCTCCCAAAGCAATCTCAGCAGCTTACAGTGAGTTTGCGGAGAATGCAGGACTGACAATGACAGGGATCACCTACACAGGTGACAGTATTTATCATTCGGTAAAGGATGAGTATGCAAAAGGAACTCATATTCTGGTTAAGGTGGAATATACGGGAACCAGCATTACAGTCATCCGGGACGGTGAGCTGACCCTACAGCGTAATATCAATTATGGTGTGGACAGTGCGGCAGAGACAGTGAGAGCTTTCCCGGAGTTTGGGGACAGACTGGATGCAAATGAGGCTCTGGATGTGCTTTGCAGCAGAAAATGTATCAATCCTTTCCTTGATATGGAGTCTTTTGATGAGGAAATCTCTGATGAGGACAGAAAGCTGGAAACTGCCAGGGCTGAGGTGACAGAGAGCCTCAGATACCTGATCGGAAATATTTCCCGTATTATGGATTATTATATTTCCCGCCATACGGATACAAATTTTGATTCCATTGTATGCTGTGGTCTTGGTGCTCAGGTAAGGGGGCTGATGCAGCTTCTCACCAATGAGCTGGGGCAGCAGGTGGACGTTTTACAGGAGTTTAAGAATTTTGCTCTGCCTGCCGGCGGGGACGCACAGGAAGCCTGCCTTTACGCTGCAGTTCTTTCACCGGGCACTTCAGGCGTTAACCTGATGGACAAGGTCAACAGAAAGAAGAAAGAAAAAAAAGAGACTTTAAGTGGTGCCATCATTATCTGTGTGGTGGGAACAGTGGCAGGAGTTGTACTGACAGCTGCAGGATATGCAAACCGTATTTATCAGCAGCATGAGCAGGAGCGGCTGAACCAGAGAATCTCAGAAGAGAGCTCCATTGAGGAGATTTACAGTGCCTATACCAATGCAAAGGCACAGTATGACAATTACCAGAATATGTACCAGTATACAAATACCCCCAATGAGGGACTTAAGACATTTATCGAAGAGCTGGAAGAGAAAATGCCTTCGGATATCACAGTAGAGAACTTCAGCTCTACGGGAACGCAGGTCAGCTTTTCCATGCGTGTGGGAAGCAAATCAGCAGCAGCAAACACGATCATGCAGCTTCGTACCTTTGAGAGCCTGTCTACTGTAACCACTACAGGAATTGACGAGGCTGAGGATGGAACCGTATCCTTAAGTGTACTCTGTACATATTCAGATCCGGCACCGTTGGACAGTTCTGAGGAATGATAGGGAGGCAGGATTAAGATGGACATGAATATTTCTATGCGTGATAAAAAAATACTGCTGATGTTTCTTGGAGTAGGTGTTTTTGCAACAGGATATTTCTTCGGATACAGACCGCAGATGGAAGAGGCACAGAGCATCCAGGCATCAACCGAACCTTTGAAAACAAGATTGGATGACTTGCTGAAGCTGGCTGCAGACAGGGATTTTTATCTGAAAGAAACAGAAGATATCAATGCAAAGGTCAGCGAATATACATCTGCATTTCCGGCAGATATCCGTCCTGAAGACGGAATCGTACTTTCCATGAATATGGAGAATTCCCTGGATATGCAAATCTCCAATGTAGGTCTGGGCACAAGAGAATTTGTGGCTTCTCTGGATGGAAGTACAGAAGACCCTCTGGCAGGTCTGCCTGACCAGACCCTTTCAGAGCAGGCAAATGATCAGATCCAGTCTCAGCTTGATGAGATCGAGGGCACAGATGTAATAGGAGAGAAAGAGCGTCAGGCTGCCTCCGATGCAGAAGTGGAGAATCTGAACAGTGTGTTCACCAGTCCTGTACTCTACCGAACACAGGATACCATGCAGTTTACAGGAACCTATGCCAGCCTGAAGGATATGGTTGATTATCTGGCTGACCAGACAGGCAGGATGACACTTGACAATGTAAATGCCTCCTTTGATTCCTCAACAGGAAATCTGAGCGGAAGCATTACCGTAAACCTGTTTGCCATGGCAGGAACTGGAAAGACCTATACAGAGCCGGATGCAGGAAGTGTGGCATACGGAACCAGCAATATTTTCGGTACTATTGAGTCTGGTAAGAAGAGTAAGAAAAACAAAAAGAGTAAGAAGAAAGCCGCAGAGACAGCTGATGCACAGAGTGCAGACAGCACGACAGACCAGGCGGCTTCCGATACTGGCGCTGACGTCCAGAATACCAACAGTCAGGAAGGAGAAAATACGCAGGATGCAGCAGCCCCTGTTGATAGCGCCGAGCAGGCACAATAAGGAAAGTATGTTAGAGGGGAGAGGTACAGGGCCCCTCTATTTGCATTTTTATGGAAATGATGGATTCCTGTACGAAATAAAAAATACGGAATGAAAGTATAATTATGAAAAGATTTTATGAGAAATTTCGATATTGTAGAAATAATCTTGCGGATAAATGATAAAAAAAGACAGGAGGGAGCATCGGGATGGACAGTAAAAGAAGGGAAAGATCAAATGCAGGTATGTCATTGATCGAAGTAATCGTTGCGGTCAGTATTTTTTCCATAGCAGCGGCGGTGCTTCTTCAGAGCTTTGTTACCTCACAGAGAATCAACAAGAAATCAAATCTATATCTGGAGGCAACTACGGTGGCACAGAATATCATGGAGGAGATTAAATCCAAAGATTTTGAGGATGTGTCTCTGGCATTTAATTATCCGATTGATGTTCTTACCGGTCAGTCAAGACTATCTTTTCTTAATTCGGACAAGAGCAGAATTAATACCGGAGAAGCGAATTCCATTGGTGTAAGGGAAATCGTGAAGGATGGAGATGAGTATAACGACGTACGTCTTTATAATTCTCTGGATGGAGATAATACGTCGAGGGTAACTGCATCGGTTATTTCTAAGGATAATGGCGTAACCTATGAGTTTAATCCCAGAAAAACAGGAGATAATGCAGGAAAATATTATTTTGAACTTACAAATGTAACAAATAATCATGAGACATTTGATGCTCTGGTGAAGTTTGACGGAGGAAGAAGTTCCGGATATAAGAAAAAAACAGCCACGAACAATGAAGAAGGAAAGAATGATTATCTGGCTCCGAATATTTCGAAGCTGGATACGAAGACAAATGCATTCCTGATCATGGGTAAAAACTGGGATGAGAATGCGATGAATGTGATCGCAACAGAACAGCTTCAGGCAGCGCAGAAGTTATGGGCTCAGGATCTGGCTGATTATATCCGCGGAGCGTCCGAGGAAGAGCAGAAAAGGCTGACGGAGGAATTTACTTCACAATATCCAAGGCCGACAGAAAAGCTGAGTACGGAAGATATTTATGCACAGACAAAGAGAACGCTTTATGTGAAGATTGAAGAGAGCGGCGGAACAATTAAGACAGAAGCGAAGTATGTCCTGAATACATATGATTATGTGAAAAAGGGCGGAAATAAATATGAGCGAATGGATATCTGTCCGTGCCATGGGCAGTCAGAAAATGGTAAAGTCAGCGGATGTTTTTGCACATATGAGAGTGCTTACTGGACATTCTACAGTTCAGAAGCTGACACAAAACTGAAAAATCTTTATGTATTTTATTATCCAAATTATGAATCAAAAAGCAGTACGAAGCCGCTGGATCGTATAGTTATTGAGAATACGGATAACTATCCGGCTAAGGTATATGTAACAAAACAAAGAGATGAGGAAGAGAATACGCCAACTTCTGCGCAGGAGAATTCCTATCGTATGTCTTTGACGGTTAAAGAATCTCCGGTCAAATTGGAACAGATAAATTGGAATACAAACCCCAGTCTTTACAAGGCACAGACAAAGTTAAGAACAAATCTTGATTATAATATCAGTGATTTTGATAAAATTCTTACCCGCCCGAAGATCAGCCAGATGCAGCTGACTTATCAGGCTGTTACGAAAGATGGCCGTAATGACAGAAAGAAAACCGGAGCCGCTGCAAAGCAGATTCTAAGCTACAACGGTCTGGATGATAAGACAGAAACAGACAGAATCTATACTGCGATAGTGGATGTCTATAAAGCAGGGGCGGCTGCAAAGGGATTTCCGAAAGAGGATCTGGTAGCAAGCCTTGACGGAGCGAAAGAGAATTGATAACAGGGAGTAAAGATATGAACGATTGGAAAGATACAGCCAGAAAACAGAATAAAGGTTTTTCGCTGATTACTGTGATTATTGCGGTAGCTTTTATCGGAATTCTCGGACTTCTTGTTCTGTATATGGCATTGAGTAATTTTCAGATGAAGATCACCGACTTAAAAGGCAAAGACAGCTTTTATACAGCTGAGCGGGCGATTGAGGAAATCCGTGTAGGTTTACAGGAAGACGTGGGTGATTCCATGTCTGAAGCATATATTAAGGTTCTGGAAACCTATAACAAAGATGTGGATTCAACAGATATAGTGCTTGACAAGCAAAGACAGAGCGATTTTATAGATGAGTTTATCAAAAAACTGGCTGGCAGGTTAAAAAACGGAACAAATCAGAATGAATATAACCTGAAACATCTGACAGATTATCTTGATCTTAATAACAGCGAAAAGTTTGATTTCACAAAAGAAACATTGATCGTTACTACACCGTCTGACAAAACACCTGTAATGACAAAGGATAAAAAAAGTGGAATTTTGTTAAAAAATTTGAAAGTAATCTATGTTGACCCGAAGGGATATGCTTCAATAATAGAAACCGATATCCGTCTTGGAATTCCGAAAGTACAGTTCCCAACACCGTCTACGCTTCCGGACCTTATGAATATGATTGTTGTTGCCGATAAAGGCATTATCTGTGAGGCCGGGGGAAATGAGACGACTACAATATCAGGAAGTATTTACTCTGGTATTTTGAAGGATATTACAGATAACACGATTCTGGAAAAGAATCCATGGACGAGTATCTGGGTTCAGCCCGGCGCGAATCTGGATATTCAAAGCGGTGATAAAGTTGTCAGCGCAGGTGAGATTTATACGGATCAGAACGCAACGTTTACCAGCGAGACAGGAGTGACACTCTGGGCACAGGGCGTGAAATTATCTTCTGCACAGGTAAATCTTCTGGGAACTACCTATTTCTCAGATGACCTGACGATAGAATCAGGAAACAGCAGTAGAGTAACGATTCAGGGCGAGTATTATGGATATGGATATCCGGAATCTGCCAGAAACTCAAAAAACGACTATATGTATGATGCTGCTGATGGAAAATGGAGTGATACTGCACTTAGCAGTTCAATTGTGATCAATGGAAAAAATACGACGTTAGATCTGTCTGGCGTTCGAAAACTGATGCTTGCAGGAAGAAGTTACATTGGTACATCGGGTGTAAGACCTGTCAGTGGGACAAGTAATTCAAATGATGTTATGATGGGCGAAAGTATTACCGTGAAGGGGACACAGCTTGCATATCTGCTTCCGCCGGAACTGATTGATACCTCCGGATTAAAGACGCCGGATATGGATATTAAGAATCCAATGTCTTATTCAGATTATGAAGAAAGTGGTCTGATGCAGATGGATTCGATTCCTTTAAAAATGGATACTGCATCAGCAGAGCTCGGAAATAAAACACTCAATGAAATCGGTGTGGATTCTCAGAAGCCTGTGCAGGAAGTTTTTTATAACAATAATGCGGATGAAGGATATGTATATTTTTATCTGAATTTCAGCAATACAAGTGAAGGAAACCGTGCTGCTTCAGATTTTATGTATAATTATTATATGAATAATTCTACTGTGAAAACAAATCTGGATAAATATTTATCTTTCTATTTCAGCAATACCAACAGTGGAATTAAAGTGAAGGACATGAAGAATTATATCCGTTATGTCACAAACGGAAACGTTCTCTCTTATGAGGGCGGAGAAGCGGCAGAGGGTGGAACAGGTGCACAGGGAAATATGACTACTGCTACCAGTGCAGAAGTTTCTCAGGCTCTTTTGCAGGAACAGAAGAATTATCAGAATATGTGGTATGCATTGAATCGAAAGATGATCACCAGTGTGGATCTTTTAAATAAGGAAGTAAAAGATTCAGATGGAATTACACATGATGAGACGGACAGCAGCAGAGGCGTTTTTGACAATATGGTTAATGAAAAAGAGATGATACAGTTTCTTCAGGTAAAACAGCCCGGAACTCTGGAATTTACATTTAAAGCAAGTGCAGAAGATGACAGTCTTCAGGCAATCATGGCACATAATGGAGAATCCAGTACTTTTAAGGTAAAGAATGCAGACGGCACAGAATCAGAAACAACTGTTAATGGAACAAATAAACCTTTAACCATTACTTCTGCCATGGCGGATAAACTGAGACTTGTTCTATGTACCGGCGATGTAGTAATTGAACCTGGGGTTCATTTTCAGGGAATTATCATGGCAAAAGGAAGAATTACGCTTGGTTCGGGAGCAAGTCTTGAATCTGCTCCGTTAGAGGCTGCCAAAGTATTCCAGGCACAGATGGCATCTGATAAAAATATGTCACCGAAGAGTTTTTTCTGGGAGGGTGACAAATATGTTCTCGGAAATAGTAATACATCGAATGAATCAACGGACAGTGGACGTGTTTTGGATACTTATGATCTGGCGGACTGTGTTACTTATGAAAACTGGAGAAAAGAATAGAGTTGAAAAAGGATATGTATAAACTAAAATCAGAGTATTGCGGTCAAAAGAAGAATAAAGGTTTTACACTTGTGGAAATGGTTATTACTGTAGCTATTTTTGCCATTTTGCTTGGAATGATTACTCCTTCTCTGAATTCAGTGCTTGGTTTTCGTGTTCAGCGTGCGACGAATTCCATAGCATCTGCGCTGGATAAAACAAGAAGAGAGGCAATGAGCAGACTGGTAGGAGAAATGAAGTTAGAATATCGGTCTGACGGATATTATATTACGTATTATCTGGACAGGGGCAAAGAAGGTGCTGAATCATCCAGAATAAGAAATGATGATTCGGAAAAAATCGCACCTGCGGGAACGAGAATCAGTTATACGGACAGTACAGGACAGACATATAATCTGTGGGAGGGTGACAGAAATTCTATTATCCTTACTTATAACCGTGCAACTGGTGGTTTTCTTCCTATCCAGTCAAATGAATGGGAGCAGAATCAGATTCTGGCAGTACTTGGTTGTGGGGAGGATATTCCGTTGGAAAGAGATGAAAGTTTACCGTATTGCCAGACAATCACAGTCAGAGGCGGGATGCGCACCCGTGTGATTACTCTGAATAAAGATACAGGAAAGTACACGGTCAGGGCGCAGTAAAACAGCATAAAACCGGATCTGCAAAACCGGAAATAAGGAGAGAATAAGTTAAGAGGAGAAATTGCTGCATGAAAGGAACACAGAGAAGAACAATCAGAAAAGAGAAAAATAACAGTGCCGGTTTCACTTTAATAGAGATGATTGTTACAGTGGCAATCATCGCAATTTTCTCCGGCGTTGTGGTAACATTGATTACTACGGGTTCCAGCCTCTTCAGGGGCGTTTCCGGAAATACGAAATCTCAGGTGAAGGCACAGGAAACACTGGATGAGATTGAAGATCTGATCATAGATGCAAACAGAAGTATTTATTACGCATACGGTTCAGGAACGGATATGGGAACGCAGATTACCAGCGACATTGATGACTCTAATGCGGCATCAAAAACTTTTATTGCCTGCAATGAATACGAAAATGGCGATGGAACTAGCCGTTATGTTTTTGAAGTGCTTGACTGGGTGGGAAGTGAAGGAAAACTTTATTACAGTCAGCGTGAGTACACAAAGGCAAGCAGCAATACGGAAGAAGAAAATGAGAATGGCACAGGCGACAATTCAGAAAATCAGCAGACAGTGGATACCAGTGGGATTTCTGCAGAAAGCATGGACAATGGAGTTGTTTCCGGAGGCAGTTCAGATAAGGCAAAAGATTCTAAAGAATTAATTGCACGTTCTGTGTTTGCAGAGGGAATTGAGAATTTCACAGCAGATGTGACGAAGGTGGAGAGTGAACGGATCGTGCGTTTCCGTTTAACTACAGAAGAAAATGGGAAAAAAGTGAAAACACTTCACACGGTTAATCTCAGAAACCGGATTCAGGTCATGAAACCGGATGATGCTTTTGCAACAGCCAGCAGTACAGATGTAAGGATTAATATCGTTGGTGCACCGGATTCTATCGATGCAGGTAAATCAAAGATTCTGGGATATAATCTGACTGGAAATGGTTCCATTGATCCGACAACATTGAAATGGGAAATTGTAGATGGAACAGAAAAAGGATATTTTCCGGAACTTGATCCTACATATGGAAAGCTTACAATCAATGACAATGCAACCGGAACAGTCACCGTAATTGTGTATGCAAAAACATCCGATGGAAAACAGACAGTAACTTCTGCACCTGTGACGATTAAGATTAATAATACTAAGACGGTGACGGGGATTAAGACGGAGACAAAAAGCGTTTTGGTTGCAGCAGGATATGATGGATTAGATTTAAATACGGCGGTCTTATGGAAATATCTCTACAGTGATTCTTCAGAAGGGTCAGATGCTGTATCTGTTACATGGTCTGTGAATCAGAATTGCGGATATGCAAGTGTAACTTCTGCCGGAAGAGTCAGTGTTGATTTGTCTGCCGGTACAGAAAGTACAGGAAGTTTTGAGGTTGTTGCCCAGGATAATAGCTACGGTTTCCAGGGAACAATTACTGTAAAGATTGCCAGACTTGAATTGAAAAAACCTGAAAATGGAAAAACTTACTATATTGGAGATGAAAAAGAACTTCAGACAGTTTATATGGAAGGTGGAGTGGAAAATACAGAAGTAGAACCTTCTGTTTTTGCAGTTACTTATCCATCGGAATCAAATGGTAATTATAGAGCAGAAGAGAAATTTCAGGAAAGTGATGTAGGAAACTGGAAAGTCAAGGCAGTAGTTAATTTGAGCGAGAACAAACGTGGGTATGGAATGGTAGAAAGTGAATTGAGTCATTTTAGGGTAGAACAGAGAGACTTAGATGGTGAAATTGTTGCAAATTCAGGTGATGGTGCTTATGCTGTTGCGCGTAATTCCGCTTATACTTGTGGGCTAAGTGGATTGGGGCAGGATTTTTCTATGAAAATAGATGGATTGAATAATCAGCCGGGTTCTTCTACGAAAATTGACTGGTGGATAGAGAAAGATGATGAGTGCGATGCTAGTATTAGAAGATTGGAGGATTTGAAGGCTGAAATTACAGTTGGTGCAAATGGAAAAGGCTTCATACTTTGCGCAAAATTTACGAAATATCAAAGTTGGAATAATGGTACAATAACTCCAGTGTGGTATGAAGTTACTGCGAAGAAATATGTGAGTGTGGTAACGGATATGAAGATAACAAGTATTCCTTCTGAGGTAAAAAAGGGAGCATCATATGAGGCAAAAGTTACGGTGACGATGGATAATATATTTGATAATGGTGATGGAACATATGAACATTATGATACATTTGTAGAAGAGGCAAATGATAGTAGTGAGTCAACGGTTATTGATTGGAAAGGGATGGCTGCAAATGGAACAATGTTACAATGGTCAGATTCTGATAGTACTAAATGTAAAAGTTTTACAATTGTTGAAACGCCTTCTATGGAAGAAGATGATATTGTTGCCTGTATGTGGAAGATGAAAGAACTTGTAAAAAAAGAAATAAATAGCACAGCTCGTGAAATAACGTTTACAGATAAAGTTCATATTAAAGTAACAGACTGAGGGTAATTATGCGAGAAAAAAAATTCAAACACAAAAAAATATTATTATCCGGCGTTGCAGTAACTGTAGCCGGAGTACTGGGAGTTGGAGCATTGCTCCAGACCAGTATTTCCGTACAGGCCTCTCCTGCAATGATGCCAGGTATTGAAGAAATCGTAAATGAAACATCCAAAGATGAACCTTTTCGAATTCTCGAAATCGTAGATTCTGAAGCTGAGGCAGAAATCGGGTATTATGTATCTGGTCAGGAGCCGTATATCAAACTGTATAAAGACGAAAACGGAAATCCCATGTCTTTTTCGAGTCTGGAAGATGGATTAAGTAAGCTGTCGGAAAAGCAGCGAAAAGAATTTGCCACGAATAGAAAAACAGACGAAAACGGAAATGTATCTTCCACAGGAAAAAATATAGAGAGCCTTTGCGGAGATTCTGAAGAAGAGTATCCGCTTGCATACTCAGAATATCAGGAACAGTATTTTGTCTCCTCAGAAGACGGATGGAAGAGAGTTGATTTCGTAGATGCTGATGGCAATCCAAGAACTGATACGGTGAAGATTAAGGGACATTATCAGGAAAACACTGCCGGAAACGGACAATATACGAAAGAGGAGCAGACATATTATCCAATTCGTAAAAACGTTGAGGAAGATGCTGCCAGAACAAACAAATATCGTGAAAATATAGAGAATTTCTATTATTCTGATGACGAAGAAGCGCAGGCTCCGTATGCACTGACATTTGCGGAAGTAAAAAATGAAGATGTTAATAATGCTATAGAGAATGCGAATGACAAGGGACAGGTCACTATTCTTCCGGAATATGATTATTCAAATGGGAAATATGGATATTATGAAAATGTCTATGCAGATCTTACAGAAGATATTGTAAATGATATACGGGATAAGATTTTTAAGTTCCCGGGAGAAAATCCGGTTGTAGATGAGAAGAGGGCAGTACTGATTCAGGATAACACTCCGCAGGGGGCTTCTGCGTTCAGTGCAGGAGAAGAAGCAGAATTTTCAACTGTAAATGATGGCAGTGAGACAACAGCTGCTTCACAGTCCGAATTTGCGGGGGAAACATCAGATAATTCAGGAGCAGATGCGTTTTCAACAGGAGATTTTGGAGACGGAACTTCGGATGGCGATGCTCAGATTCCATCTTCACAGGATACTTCACAGACAGCAGGAATGGCAGATGAGCTGACTGATAATGCACAGGCGGAAGAACAGACTTCTAAAGGCCGAACGATCCTACTTGGATTTGCTAATGAAGAAACAAAGGGAACGACAGAGAATCCGTATATTTATCTGGGAGAAAATATACAGGCGTATCCGTATTATAAATATACTCTGGTAGGAGATCTGGAGAAGATCAAAGCTCTGGCACAGGACAACCAGAAAAAAGATGCAGAAAGTGTCACAAATAAAACACAGATCGTACGTAATGAGAAAGATATTACACTGGAAGATGGACAATATTGGTACTGGAAAATGGATACTGCAAGCGGACAGCTTGCCAGATATCCTCTTTCCATAGTGACCGGACGTCAGGCAGTACCTTACAGTGACATAAAGAAAATAGACAGCAGTCTGGATTACAACTATTATTACACTGTAGAAAAAGCATATTTCTGCTGTGAACCTTCTGCTGCTGGTGAAAAACTTCCTACAGATTATCAGTATTATGGATGGTATTATGTTTCTTATCCGCAGAATGACGGAAATACATATATTAAAGTAACAGAGGGTGATGGAAAGGTTGCAACTCATTATATTTCCGATGCAGAGTATAAATTAACTCCCCAAACGGGAAATTATGATTTTGTGCCTAATGAACAGGAGCAGGAGCAGCTTGTTGAAGTAAATTATGTATTCTATCAGGGAGGATATGTAAATCATGACTGGTTCAAACGTTATGTATTTCATTTACTGCCTGATGATAAAGAGCAATTTAATAATTTTAATATTGAAGTTGTTACTATGACAGCAGATGATTTTAATAAGATATATGGAAACGGAACAGCATCTACAAATATGGGAAATGCAGACACTGCTGCTGTTGCGGATGATGGCAACGCAGAAAATAATGACGGAACTGATTCTGAAATAGGTTCAGATGAGGGAGAGATAGATACTGAACCAACTGCACAACAGACAGATGAAAGTGAAATGTCAGAAGTTGAGTCTATGGTCAGTGAGGCTGGTGTAGAACTGGTGTCTATTGAGAAAAATGCTACCAATAATGAAACAGAAGATTTTCAGGATGGCACAGCAGAGGAAAGTCAGGAAGAATCTTTCAGTGTGGATGCTGACCGGACGCCTGAGGTGTCGGAGCAGACAGATGCCGGACAATTTTCAGATAATACATCGGATGATATCAGTACATTTTCAGATGGGAATGCGGCAGTGGCTCAAACGAACAGCGAGTTATCAGAATATGGACTGATTTATGTAAATGGACAAGTTAATTCACAGGGAATCCGAAAGATGTATGATAACCTTATTCCGTTTATTATTAATACTGCTAAGGCAAGTGAGGGCACAACTCTTGGTGAGGCTGTCGCCAGTTATACAAAGGAAGATGATAATGGACATTATGTAAATAATTTCATATATTTTTTTAAAGATTTAATGTCAGAAAATGATTCTTCCAGTCTTGTCAATATAAACTTCAACAGTAATTTTAATCCTGATGCTGAAGGTGATGTTACCAGGAATAAGGATACTGTACAGGGGTTTGAAGAAGTTCTGGAGTATATTGAAAGTGAGAATAAATACCGTCGCTTAGGTCAGGAAAATACCGCGGCAGCTACATCTGAGGATTCTACTGATCAGATAATAAGTGATGGAACAGAACAGCTGTCCTCCGGTGAGATTGAACCGCTGAAAAAAAATCTGAGTCAGGCAAGGGCAATTGAATATATTATCAATTATAAATATAAGCGCGTTTTAAAGATGAAAGAAGATATTAACGTGCTGGAGATTGAACCTGCTGCGGTGACAGATGCAAACAAACTATCTTCAACAACAGTCAGTAAATGGCTTGGTAAAGAATCCAGAGAGAGTCAAAGAGAAGATATATCTAAATTGACCAGTTCATCAATGGACAATATAGAGAACCTGTTAAATGGAAAAGATAATGTATGGAGATCAAACAAAACTGAAAAAGGTAATCCACATTGGGTGGAATTTGAATTTAAAGAAGAGAAAAGCATTAATGGTTTTTATTATACAGCTCCGGGAGATGTAAATACTTCCAAAGGTCAGTGGGAGAATAAAAACAAGGGGAAGGACGGAGTTCCATTTAAGCTGACTTTTACATTTTATGATTCAAAGAAAAAAGAGATATATAGTGAAATTATTCCTGAGTGGTTTTCTTATGGTAGTATAGATACAGACAAACATAAGATTTCTTTTGAGAAAAATATACAAAATGTAAAAACAGTGAAAATTGAATTTACAGGAACATATGCATCAAACAACGATGAAAACAATGTAGGATGTTATGCGTCGGCAGGGCAGCTGGGATTGATTTTTGGAGAAAATTCTCCAGCTGTTACAACAATGACAGCGTCTGAATTTGTGGGGCATATCGATGATATAGGTGCTAAATATGACATGATTTATATTGGAAGCAAAAAAGATACAAGTCTTACAAATGTGGATTTGCTTACCGGTTCTGGTGAAATGTGTTATGCACATGTGGGTGCCGGAAGGGGAATAACCCTTCAAAATAAGAATTCTAATCTTTTGAAATTAATCGGACAGTTAGATATAGACTATGATAACTGGACAGGACCAAATGGCATGAGACGTTTTGCTACAATCGATACTTATAGTGAACATGGTGCCGGATATTATCGAGGTTCCGGTAATGATATGACAAATCAGATTAGAAGTGAACTAATGAAGTTTGTGAAAAGTGGGTATCCGGTAGTGATTGATTCTGATCTTATGAGTGATAACCGGACAATAAATACCAGAAAGGTAGATGCTTCTTCATATTATTACCAGTTTCTGACAGAAGCACTTTCGTATGATAATGTATTTTCCACTTCAGAATTAAACGATAACACAGAAAGCCTGAGCTTTTTTTCTAATCTTGCAAAACCTGTGATTCATTTTGAGGAAAAACCTGCAGAACCGCCAAGGGCAAACGAAACGAACGCAGATCGCAGTTTGATTACAAATGGAGAATTAAAATATGTATTTACAATTGAGAATGATTCAGATGCTGCTCCGGCAGTGACAACTTATGATTGTAATCTTTATTTTGATTTAAACTTTGATGGTAATCTGTCAGAGAAAGAGAGTCAGGATTCTTATATTGAAATTTCTGATGAAGATGGAAATGTTTTATCACAGATATCGGATGGTAATAACAAAAGTCATTATGAACTACAGGCTGGAAAAAAATATACATTAGTGCGAAAACTTCCGGAAAGTTACTTTAAAATTATTACATGGAAACTTGAAATAACAAGTAACAAGAATTCTTATATCCACACATCTGAAACAGGATATGCAAAACAGGCAAGAGGTACAGGCGTAGATCCTCAGCAGATCAAAGTTGTGCAGTTACAGGCCTTTAAAAATGGAAATTACTGGGATTTGAGTAATAAAGACGGAAAATTCTGGAAAATGTTGGGAAATTTGAAGGAAAATTATAATTTTGACTTTGACATTCAGATAAATCCTGTAAGTGTAAATACCGTTAACAGTTATACCGATGATCAACAGATGAAGAATTTATTGGATCAGGCCGATATGTTAATTATTGGATTTACGGATGGTTATGATAATATCAGTAATGCTCACAAACAGGTTGATGCGATTGTTGATTTTATAAAATCTGGAAAAAGTGTTCTGTTTTCGCATGATACAACATCATATATTAATTATGATCAGGATAAGATGTATGCTTATATTGCTGATAAAAAATATGATGGAAATGAATCTACTGCTATCAGGACGGAAAACTGGAACTTTAAACAATGGGGACTTGAACTTAATAAAGTCCTTCGATCGATTGTTGGAATGGACCGATACGGAATTACCTCAGATGATAAAGTTGAAACAAGTGCAGGAATTCAAACGGTATCAGGGTTACTGAAAAAGGGAGAGGAGTTGCAAAGTGGAAATCAGATCAGTTTTAATGAACTGATAAAAGTTTCGGGTGATATTGCATATCAGTCAGGAAACCGTAATGCCAGTTATGCGCAAACACAAGGATATTCCAATGAATATGTAAATTATCCGGATTATGACTCGCGTGTGGAAAAAGCACAAAAGGTAAATGATGGAGCCATTACACAATATCCTTATGTGATAGGTGATGAGATAAAGATTGCTCAGACACATGGACAATATTATCAGCTCGGGCTAGAACAGGACAGAGATATTAATGGAAATAAAGATGGTAAAAGTGATGTAGTAGTATGGTATACATTAACTGATGGCTATTATGGTGTATCACCGAAAGATGTGCGTAATAATTATTATTTCTATAGTAAGGGCAATGTGATTTATACAGGAGCAGGTCACTCAGGCGTTTCTGATGATGAGGAAATTCAACTTTTTATTAATGCGATTACGGCAGCCGCTAATGTAACAGCAGTAGAACCAAAAGTCAGCTTTGTCAAGAGTTTAAATCCTGGTGCGGAAACGGAGAATGTCAAATATTATATGACTGATCGGGCGACATGGAGCAGTCCAGCTGATACCAATATAGTAAATAATGGTATGAGGTTTTATATTAATATTAAAGATTATAATATGGTCAGCGCAGATTTAAATCAGGCAGATCTTGATAAACAAGAGATAACGATGCAATTTTTCATTGAAAAGGAAGATGGAGAAGTGCAGGATGGTAGTGTGACAAACAGTCGGTTACATGACATTACAAGAGAAATTCAGAATATAAAAGAATATGGAGGCACGTCTGAGGGAATTAATGTATCGGACGATAGAATGTTCCATACGAAAAAAAGTAATACTTTTGAGTTCACTGTCACAGAGGAAAATCTTGAAAAATATCTGAAGGATTCCCAGAATAATGGTTACAAGAATTCATGCAGAATTTATGCAAAAATTTCCAGTACAGTGTATTTGTATAATAAACCAAATACACGAACGGTATGGACATCTGTAGATCTGAAACAGCGCCAGCTCTTTGATTTGGATTGATTTTATATTTAAGAAAAAAATGGTTTCATGGTATTGAGAAATAATAATACTGTGAAACCATTTTGGGTAAAAGTTGGATAATCTGCTTATTTACAGCGGACCGGTTGGGGTCGCACCCCCTGTCGGGACAGACAGCAAAAGAGCTCCGCTTCTGAAAAGGAAATTGACTTCAGTAGCAGCTATGATATCAGCTCTTCGTCCGATCATGGATCTTGCAGAACCGATACTGAAAGCAAAGCCGGAAGTATGTGAAGAGAGTCATCTTGACAACTGAACTACTATACACTCCGTACCCAGTAACGGGAAAGATACATAAATAGCCAAAAAGTACGTATACTATCTT
>OGDN01001066.1_pt1 | contig 49344 bp, 84 predicted proteins | sample 1570271 | NCBI WGS metagenome assembly OGDN01 (sample SAMEA4384481, study PRJEB24528) | human gut metagenome | reverse complement strand
CTCGTAAAAGAGATAGGGGCTGTGTGAGCCAGCCTCAGTTGGTACGGACAGCGAGGTGTTTTTTCAAAACATTTCGTCAGAGATGGGTAACTGTCACGACTACTGGAAACAACTTCCATAGGAATTATGTACCGCATGGGAGGGGTAGTTCATAAACGCCATTCACCCCAATGACTAAAGTCATGGGCTCCCTGGCTAAAATGTTGTGGATCTTTTGGAAAGCAAAAATGAAAGAACGATTTTTCAGATAATATCTCTCATATTTGATATGAGGAGGTACTTTTGAATGAAAAAGACAATCCCTACGATCGGGATGATCGCATGCTTTATAGTTGCCATATTTTTTGGTTATAAAGCTTGGAATTTACATGTAGAATATCAGAAAGCCGATCATGAATACCAAAAGATCAAAAAAATGAAGAAGAAAAAAGAAAGGAGTATTGATTTTGAAAGATTGCATAAGATCAATCCAGATATCGTTGCATGGATTGAAGTTCCTGGAACGAATATCGATTATCCAGTTGTACAAGGAAAAGATAATGAAGAATATATGCATCATACCTTTCGGAAAAATTATAATTTCGCTGGATGCATCTTCTTAGATAGTCATTGTCATCAGGATTTTTCTTCAGATAATAGCGTGATCTATGGGCATCATATGCGAAATGGGACAATGTTTGCTCAATTGGTAAAATTCAGAGAGGATTCTTTTGTAAAAAAGCATCGTAGAATCATCTTATATCTGCCAGGCGAAACAAGGAAATTAAAAGTCGTGTCTGCTTATGCTGGACCAGCAACAAGTGTTCCTATCGACTTTGGCGATCAAAGGAAGCAGCAACAATTTTATCAAAGAATTCTTGCAAAAAGCACGATTCCAACTAGAAAGATCAAAAAGCATTTATATACTTTCGTAACATGCAGTTATGAAAGAAGCGGAAACCGTACTTATGTTTATGCTACTGAAGAATGAGGCTTGCACAAGCAGGTCTCTTTTTCTTGTATGTGATCTTTATCTTTTTTCTCATCTGTCATATTTGAGTTGTAACTAGATGACGAATTTGAGAAAGGATGATTTCGATCATGACACAATTAGAAGAAGATTTATATAATATTTTGAAAGCAGATACTACGCCAATCATAGAGCGAGCACAAATGTTGCATATATTCTTTGTCCAAATGCTGAAACATGGAATTTATAAACCATCGATGGATTTCGTATCATATGCAGAGAAAAACGATATTGTTATGGATTCCTTGTGTAATATTGCAGCTTATGCAATTCGATATGACTCATGTTTAGATTTATATAAACAGGATCGAATAACACACACTGTTGAAAAATCAAAATGGATTCGACTATCGGATGCGAAATTCTTTTTGAAATACTGTAATGATGAAGTTAATGCTGATGATAGCATTGGAAGTTGTTTTCTTCATGAATATATGAAAGACACATCAATCATGCAAGAAGAAATCTTGTATTTCTTATACAGTTTTTTGCATAATATTTCAAAGAATTTTGAGGGGGATCTGCAAATGATGAGCATTTATGGCAAAAATTGGTTCCAAAAAGAAAAGTAAATCTTTAAATTGCAAAAGCAGGAAGTTTTCTTCCTGTTTTTTTTTCTTTACAGTGAACATATGTTCGTGATAAAATAAGCTTGAGGTGAAATAAATGAGCGATATGCAAGAAGTAAGAAAAGAAGTAAAAATTTCTGGGATTAAAGAAGATAATATTTGGATGGAATTGTTCGATTGGGCTGGAAAAGTCAGATATTTTCATATTAACTGTCTGCTATTGCATAAAAGCACAATCGAAACAAATCGAAATCGAAAAGATATGGCAGTCGTATACTATAAAGGGCGAGTTGCTGTACAAAAGGATAAGAAAAGGGAAATCCGAACAAAGATCTTCAAAAGCATTCCAGAAATTCAAAAATGGTATATTTGTGATGAGTATGAAGATTTGTTAAGGACGGAACCTTATAACAAAAAACTGAGGGTATATCAATAAATGATATACCCTCTCTTTCATTCTGCCCATATTTTAATTCTTTGCAGCAAAGAACATAAACTCAACAAATCTTTTCAGATTGACCGATTTATCAAATAATAATTCTTTTGATAAACTTTATTCTATTCTTTTAACTCAACAGTTTCTTTTAATCACGAAACCGACATGTATTTTTCAATACACTTACATTATATCATATTATAATTGAAAATCAACATGCAAACACATCAATAAAAATGGTTAGCTGTTTTTATTTTTCTTCCAAAATCTCATATTTGTTATGTAAAAGATTATGACGAAAAGAGAAAGAAAGGAGAAAAATTATGATTTCAAGATCAGTAGTTTATCATGTTGATACGGAAAAAGAAGCAGATATGTCTGCAGAAACATTAACCTGGCTGTATCGTCAGGTATTAAATCAGGAATCCAATATTCCATGTATTCAGATCTGCTTGGGAACTCATAAAGAAGTAGAGATCTATATTCATGATGATCTTTCCTCAGCCACAGAAGCAATGGTTCCTGAAGAAGTATGGGAATTTTTAACAGAAGCAGAGGCTGCTGAGTGTAATGCCGTATGTTTTGAATTGTAAAGGAGAAAAATTATGGGACAGAGATCACAGATTTTCGTAAGATTTGAAAAGGAACTTGGAGAAAAAGAGATTGTAGCGAGATATTTCAATTGGAATTATGGAGAAAGAATGATCAGTAGAGTTTATCATACGATCGATTGGATCAAAAGACATTTGGAAATAACAAATTCAGATCCTGGACAATATTTATCCTGGAATCGGAAAAAGCTGATCCGTATTCTGGATACAAATTTCGATATGTGTGATGTTGTTATTACTTCTAATATTTTGAAAGAATATGAGGGATGCGATTGGAATATGTCATTAAATGATTTCATGTTCAATGGGCAAGATAATAATGACGGGAAAGCATTTATCGATGTGAAACGTGACGGGACGATCAAATATGCATTGTTAACAAGAGATAACGTCTTATGTGATCCTTCAGATTATATGTGTTGGGATATCGGAAAAGAATGGATGTTTCCAAATAAAGGCATCTCTAAAAAGATGATCGACATTACAAAGGAGAATATTCAAGAATTGTCTGAAATTGCTACACTTATGACGGAAGAAGAAGTCAAAGAATTTATGGAGTATGAGTATTCCGAAGGAGGAGAATAATGGATCTAGTGAATAAGTATGATGAGATTTTCAACACGGTATTACATCATTACATGCATGAAGATGTAGAGTTAAATTTGTTACATTTCGAATTTCCTGTTCATGCGAAGAAAGCAGAGCTGCTGGAAATCTATGTAAAACTTGTAAAAACGATTAATGGAGACGATATTGTTTATCTGACAAATATTCAAAAGTTTATAGATGGACATGGAGTAACATATATTTCTGGAACAGTTGCAGAACCAGATTTATCCGATTTGGAGGATGATTTTCATGGGGATTTCTCAGAATTTCTAACAAGTTATTTCAAAAATCGAATAGGCTGGTACCGGATCAGTCAGAACGAGGGACTTGGGAAATTACCACATGGAGGCGTATTTGGAGAAAAATTAGAACTAATTGTATAGTTAAATTTCAAGGAGATCGTTATGGTCTTCTTTTTTTTATCTTTCTTTCCATCTCTCATATCTAATATGTAAATAGAAGTGACGACATAGAGAAAAGGAGAAACAATATGTATTATGTAGTAGTGCAAAGTAGCCAGTATAACAAACACACTTTTTCATTTGAAATGAAAAAAGATGCCATTGATTTTATTACCGATCAGTTTGAGATCAGATTAAAACTTTTCTCAGAAAAAAAGGACGAAATTTGTAATGTTTTTTCAAAATGGACTTATGATTCTCTACTGGATTATCTTCAAAAATATAATTTTAAGGAGCGTGTGACAACCGATAAAATTGTGATCAATTATGGTCTGAAAAAAGATCAAGAGCTTGTTGCGAATCGGGAGATCAGTTGGTATATGTCCTATGAAAGAGGAAATAGCGATGTTGTAAATCTTATGACTGCCCCAGAATATGAATTTGAATGTAATATTTCAGAAGAAATGTTTTCTCAGGAAGTAACTCTTCCAGGAGCTGCGTATATATGGTTTGGAGATGTTGGAGTTGAATATGAGCTCTGTATTGAAAATGGAGAAAATTATAGCGCAATTTATAAAATGGATAAAAATGAATCTGGAGAAGATTTTGAAACAGATCATGACGAATATTGCCATTATGAGGTTGATCCAAACGATCCAAACATGGAGAAAAATCTTGAGATTGCAATGTGTAAAGCTCTGATTGGTCTACATCGTTTAGATCTTCATTTAAAAGAAAAAGATATTTGGAGAATGTCTAGTAAAATCTTTGGTATGAGATTTTCGTCCATTGCAGAAATGAAGGAATGGATTTTCAAAGAATTAAATCTGAAAGAATACCAGCTTCCTGATTTTGCTATAGGCGAGTCAGGTATCAATGATGAAATCCGAGAAGGAAAAGCAAATGTCGATTACGTTCTTAATATGACATTAGGAAAAGACATTGTCACTCCTGGATACAATGACTATTCTATCATGTATCTACTGGATAATAATGATCAAATGATCGTTACGTCTGTGCTTTGTGATTAATTGATACAAAAGGGGAGAAGAGGGCTGTAAAGTCCTTTTTTCTTTTATCTTTTTTCTCATCTCTCATATTTAAAACGAACATTAAAAAAGACGATGAGAGAAAAGGAGAAGAAAAATGAAAGTATATTTGGTACATGGAGATACATGGTTTGGGGGCTACGGATGTCGAGAAAGTGTTTTTGGAATTTATAGCACGAAAAAAGAAGCTGAGACTGCTAGAAAATCAGCTGCAAAACAACTATATGAGAAAGAAATTTCAAAAACGTCATTAATTGAAGTAGAGATGAGTATTGAAATTCTGGAATTGGAACTTGACCAAGCCGTAAATATTGAACTTGCATCATATATAGAATAATTGGGAGAAGAGGAGATCGAAGGGTCTCTTTTTCTTATATATGGATATTACCTTTTCTTTTATCTCTCATATTTAAACTGAAACATTATAATGACGAACAGAGAAAAGGAGAAAAATTATGTATTATTTAAGTATTTACAACAGCGAAAAAGAAGGTTCCATTATGCTTCCATTCAATAATGACTTAGATTCTTTGGTTGAATATGTCGTTGATCAACATGAGAGAATGATGAAACTCTTAAAATCTGATAATAAAAAGTATCAAAGGATTAGATCATTTTATGACAAAAATAGATGTGATGAGTCATTGGCAGAATCTATCAAAAACTTTGACTTTGGTATTTTCTATTCTATGAATATCACTATTACTTATGAACTAACTCCAGAGTATAATGAAAAAATGCATAGTGAAATGGTTGAAAGAGAAGAAACGATTCATTGGGAAATCATGAAAAAATATCCATTGAAAGAAAAAGGAATCATTGATCTAATGATCAGTCCAGAATACTATTTTGTATGTGCTTTTACAAAAGAGATGGCTTTAAGAGAGGGTACTGGTCCTCATACTGCACGTTTATGGGTTGGAGATTTTGGAGTAGAATATACGCTGTCAAAAAAAGATGAAAAAATGTATGGCACAATTTATAAAGTGAAAGAAAATAAAGCGATTCCTAATAAACATTGCATTTATGATGAAATTGATTTTGAAAATCCAGACTGGGAAACAGATCTTGAAATTGCAATGTGCAAAGCCTTCCTTCAATTTTATCCTTTGGAATCTACTTTTAAAAAAGAAGATGTGGATGCAGTATTTCATAAGATTGTTGGAATGAGATTTAACAGAATTGCAAACATTGAATACTGGATCCTTGAAAATTTACAAACATCAAAAGAAGAACTGCCAGATTTTGTGATTCAGGAATCAGAAATCAATGAAGAAATCAGACAGGGAAAAACGGATGTGGATTATGTATTGGATGGTACACTTGGAGAAGGAGTACTTAATGAACAATATCCAGACTTTTCTATTACATACCTAATGACAAACGATAATCAAATGATCATTACAGATGCAAAATGGAACTAATTCAATTTAAGAAAAGAGGTCTACGGATCTCTTTTTTTATATGTGATTTTCGGAAGGCAGAAAATTCTATCATATTTATAATAAGAGGATATTTTTTCGAAAGGAGTACATTTTATATGTTAAAAGCATTTACATTTGGAAATTATAAGAATTTTAAAGATGAAATTACCATAGATTTTGAAAATATCAGAGATTATCCATTCCAGAAAAATTGTATTTCAGATGGAATCATTCGTGAAATGCTGATTTGCGGCCGGAATGCAACAGGTAAAACAAATTTTGGAAAAGCATTGCTGGATATTAAAGATGTTTTGTGTGGAACATTTGAATGTCCATATGATCCATTCCTTTTGAATGCTGATTCGGATGAAAAAACAGCATCTTTTGAATATCGGTTTCAATTTGGTGATACAGAACTGTGCTATGAATATTTGAAAGAATATCGAGGATTAGCTTATGAGAAATTAGAAATCAATGGAATTAGTATTTTTGAGTGTGATTTTGAAAAAGAGAACTATGATTTTGATCATTTGAATGATATTCATGCAGAAACAGCAAATACAGAATATTATTTGGAGTATGTGAAAAGCTGTGATGATATCCCTGGCTCCAGATTTCCATTTTTAAAATGGTTGTTTGATCACATGGCGTTCGAAGAACACTCTATTTTATTGAAGTTGGCTGATTATGTAGATGGAATGATTCGAATAACCGCAGATAACAGAGAATTTTCTTTATTATCTAACGAAGCGGAAGAACAAAAATTTTATCAATTGTTGGATAAGGATCATAATCTGCAGGTATTTGAAAAGTTCCTAAATGCGATGGGAATTAAGTGCCAATTAAAATTAAAGAGGCTACTCAACAGACAAAGGAATCTGTATTTTGTATATGACCGTATGATTCCATTTATTGACAATGCATCAAGTGGAACCTTAATGCTGATTGAGTTGTATTACAGGATTCTTTCAAGTGATGAAAATGTATCTTTTCTTTATTTAGATGGAATCGATTCCTTTTTTCATTATGAAACAGTAGAAAAAATGCTTTTTTTTCTTTCTCTAATGTATAAAGAAAGTCAGATCATTCTAACTTCTCATAATACACATTTGTTATCAAACAAATTCATGAGACCAGATTGCTTGTTTATCTTATCAGAAAAAGGGTCATTAACATCGTTTTGTAATGCAACACAAAGAGAATTAAAAGAAGAACACAATCTTGAAAAAATGTATATCAGTGGAGAATTTGAAAAGTACGAATAATCAGAAGAAGAGGAGATCGATGGATCTCTTTTTCTTATATATGGATTTTATCTTTTTTCTTATCTTTCATATTTAAAGTGTAACAAATAAATGACGAAGAGAGAAAAGTAAAGGAGAAAATTTATGAATCCAAAAGAAAAAAAATTAGTAGATGATTTATGTGGGAAAAACGGTGGATTTTACACCGAAGATTTTTATGAAATCGAAGTTGTAGATGAAACTGCAGTAAAAAAGCTGGTGAACTATATTTCAAATGTACATCAATTCCGTCCATCAGATGAAGCAATCAGGATTTACAAGGAAGATCGTATGAGCAGTGTTTTTATTTTTAAAATGCTTGCTGCAATTCTTAAGATAAATCGAAGATTTGATGTGAAATATGGAATTGCAAATGCAGTGTGTCATACGTTTTTAGAAAAAGAAAAAGAATTCTTTTTCTGGTATGCATATGAAGATGACGAGTTTTGCGAAATTTTCATGCATTACTATGACAAAAAGAATCAGCATACAAGATATCGTATTTTATGCTATCTGATAGCTGTCATGCATTATATTCATGGAGCTGGATTTGATGAAAAGATTATGATCGATCATTTTGGAATTGACTGGTGGCAGTTGCCAGTGGACCATGATCATTAAATCATATATTTTACAAGCAAACTATTTTTAAGAAAAGGAGAAAAAATTATGCTAAATAAAGTTACTTTAATGGGAAGATTAACAAAAGATCCAATGGTGAAATATTCACAGGGCGGAACATCGCTCGCTCGATATACATTAGCCATTGATCGCAGGCCAGGAAAAAATGGAGAGCAGGTAACAGATTTTATTGACTGCGTTGCTTTTGGCTCAAGTGCAAAATTTGTAGAAAAATACCTGAGAAAGGGTAGAAAAATTGTTGCATGTGGGAAATTGGAACTAAACAGTTATACAAAAGAAGATGGCACAAAAGTTTATGCATTAGATGTTGTGATGAACGAACATTACTTTGCGGATGATAAGATCCCAGAAGAAGTTCGTAATAGTCAAAATGCACAGCAGCCTGCAAATTCATTTGATGTCCCGGATTATAGTCCAAATCCTATGCCAAATGTCAATCAGGCAGTAGGAAATACAAATCCTATGACGGATTCCATGTCTATGCCTGTGGTAGATCCAATTCCGGAAATTCCAATAGGAATGAATATTCCAGAAGGACTACCAGAAGATTTTCCAATTGGAGAATAAATAGCTACTATTCATCAGAGCAATTGACACTTCTAACGAGGTGTTGGTTGCTCTATTAAAAAGGAGAAAAAATATGGATATTACAATTTTGATCGATTTATTGCCAGATTCAGTTAAAGCCGATGTGATTGATTTCAATGATGTGCTGCTAAAAAATAGAAAGAATGCTATTCGCGTAATGATGGATCGAATTTTAACAGAAGAAGAAAAACAGGAAATGAAAAAGAATAAACATTTTATGGGGGTTGATTGCGTTGCACAGTATCGCCATGCTCCAGAAATCAAGAAAAGTTACTTTTATGTTGTTTAAGAAAAAGGAGAAAAGATGAGTTACAAATACAAAAGGACAATCACGATTGACGTCGAAAACAATGAAGATGGAACATATAATGCGTATATTTCAACAGGGACATGTTCCGGAGATTGGTATAGCAAAATTTCTTCCGATAAAATTGGAGAAAATATTACGGATTTAATTGAATGCTTGTACGAAGAATAGGAGAAAAAATATGTTTAGAAAATTACTCATTAAAGGGGAAACGATTGTTTTGTCAGATGAAATATTAAATAAATTGCGTCATCAGGAATACATTGAGAAAGGAAAACGGATCGTAAAGACATTAGGTTTAAATGATATTTATAATAAGATGACAGATGATGACTTTGCGATGATTGCTGATGATTTCATATATGCATTGAATACAACAAGTGATAACATTTCTGAAATGATGGAAGCTGCGGTACAGAAAATCACTCAAAGAGTAGAAAATTATTGTAACCATGTGGACGAGCAAGATACGAAAGATATTCAAAAAAATATGGAGTCAAGAAAGTTAATTGTAAATGGACAAACAATTATCTTATCTAGTGAGGTAATTAATGAATTGCATCGTCAGGAACGGATTGAAGAAGGAAAATACATGATGGAAATTTTTTCATCAAGGAATACATCCAATAAAATGACAGATGATGACTTTGAGGAAATCGTTTTATCCTTTGAAGAGATGTTAAATACTGATACAAATGAATTAATGGCAGAAGCAGTACAAAATATTTCTGAGCAGATAGAAAAACGATATCGCAAGCAGCAAGAAAAAATAAATGTACAGAAAGAATTGTTGAAGCAATGTCGAACAGATAATTACTAATTTTTTTTGAGAGACCTACGGGTCTCTTTTTTTTATCTTTTGTTTTATCTCTCATATTTAAACTGAAACATTTTAATGACGATTTAGAGAAAAAGGAGAAAGTTAAATGGGAGAAATTACAAAAATCAAAAAATATGGAGAAGAAGTTACAGAAGAAATGCTGCAGTTGTTGCAAGAACTTGCAGATAAAGCAAATCAGGCATCGGATGAGATTTTCGATGATGATCTTGATCATGGAACAAATAATATCTTAATACGGTGTGATGAACTTGTTTCAGATATTAAGAAATATCTTCATTTAAGAAAGATTGCTTTTGTAAAAGCTGAAGCTGTTAATTTAAACGAAAAGGTGTTTACCGAATGTAGTGCAAAATACCGAGTTTTTAAGAATTCAAAAAATGATTATTTACTTTGCCAGCCATCGGAACAAGAAGAAGGAGTTGACTACACGATAGTAGATGACGATCTAAATGAAATTGATGGTGGAATTATGGAAATGAATCCTGAAGATGATGAAATTCTTGTTAAAGATTTATTCCAGTTTTCTGAATTTAAAGAAAATGATGAATATTCTGAAATTTCAGGGACAGAAGACGAAGTCGAAGAAATTTACGATCTGATAAATGAGTATATGGATCAGCTTTAAAAAAGGAGAAAAAATATGAAATCATTACCTACGAATATTGCTAACCTTCAAGAAGTATGTGGAACTCGTGTCATCTATGATGGCAAATCATGTATCAAAAATATTATTGATAAAAACATGTTTGATCAATGTCTGATTTATAGTGAATCCAAAAATCAGAAAATCAAAGATAGTATCAAATGCGATCCTATGAGCAAATTATGGAAAGATGAGTGTAAGAAAGAATGGTGGTTTCAAGATACAGTGGAAGCAGCTAAGAAAATGCATCCTTCCATGGATGAAAGACTGTTTGAACTTCGCGATAAGTTACTTGATTTTGCAGGAGAATCTGTATGTCTTCTTGGATGTGAAGAGGATCTTGACAACATTCTGAACTATGGTCAATTCTGGGTTGGGAATAACATCAAAATGATGCGTGGTGAACCAAGCCAGTGCCATGCAAATTCTTGTAACCTCTGGGAACAGAACAAAGATACAACTCGTATCTGTACTGGATATGCTTTATCCAACGATGGAATGTGGCGACAGCATAGCTGGCTTGTATGGCATAAAGCACGTTCTAATCAGATTGTTGAGACAACGGTAAAACGTGTTGCTTACTATGGTTTTGTTATGCCATATGACATGTGCGAAGAATTTGCATGCGACAATTTCTAAAGAAAATCAAGTTTTATTTAAAAAAGGAGAAAATTATGAAAATTAAATACATCGCTAATGATGGGAGAGAATTTTGGAATCAGGAAGCTTGCTTATCTTATGAAAAATCTATAGAAACTTGCAAGAGAATGGAGAAGAAGAAGTCGGCCGATCAGTTGATCATTAAAGATTTTCATTTGGTCCCGCAAGTTAAAAACACCGATGACTACATGTATTATACATATTTTCGTGTAACATGTCAGGAAGACCTGAATTTATTAAAAGAGGTTTTTAATATCGATTTCCTTAATTTAAAGGAAGAAGATTTCCCAGAAATTTTAATCTGTGGTTCTGGGGTGGATCTTGAAAATAAAGATATGTATCAAGATACGGATACCTATGAGAAATTTGAATTATTTTTGGATGAATTTACTTGGGATAGTCTTTCTGGAATTCAGCAGGATACTATTGAATATTGGGAAGATCTTGGATATAAAGTAACTTTTGAAAAACAAGATTCATCTGTTTTAGACGAAGTTTCCATAAGGGCAAAGAAAGTAAGTGAAAAAATCTGCAATTAATAAGACTTTATTATCTAAGTTGCAGAGGTATTTGAAAAAAGGAGAAAAAAATGATTGGATTTATGGATATTATAGAAATTAGAAAATATGAAGATGACGTTACAGACGAAATGTTAGTAATTTTAAAAAAAGTTGCTAATGAATTAAAACTGGCTCGTGATAAGGTGTTTGATGATTGCTGTCAAGAATATGGTACGGCAAATATCCTAAAACAGTGTGATCGTCTATCTACAGACATCAATGAATACCTTAATCTAAGAAAGATTATCTTTGCAAAAACGAAGGCTGTTCATCTGGATGAAAAAGTTTTTGATGATGCGAACGGATCAAAATATCGTATATTCAAAAATGCAAATAATGAATATCTGCTTTGTAAATCATCTACAAATGAAGGAATCCATTATACGATTACAGATGATGAACTTAGTGAAATTAATAGTGGGATAATGGGAATGAATTCCGATGGAGATTATATTGATTTATTGTATGAAGAAAACTTACAAATTACTGCAGGTAACAAGGATATTTTAATAAAAAATTTATTCGAATTTTCGGAATTTGCAAGTGATGAATATCTTGAACTTTCAGGGAACGAAGAAGAGATTAAGGAATTTTATAATATATTTGGAGAATATTTAAGATAATTTTCAAGAGAGACCTACGGGTCTCTTTTTTATATTTGAATTTTATATTTTTTTTCATCTCTCATATTTATCATGTAACAACTAATTGACGATTTAGAGAAAGAAAAGGAGAAAAATTATGAGTTATCGTTATGTAGAATCTGGAAATGGTGGTTGTGATTTTCTTGCAGTGACTGCAAAAGGAAGAAAAGCAGGATTGCCACGCGGAATGGTAATTTTAATGGGAGAGTTGCATGCTGATATTACACGAAGGAACTATTGTGCATTCTTTGAAGAGATAAATCTTAAAAATCTTAACACATATAGCATTATCACATGGTTAGCAAAAGCACCAGAGCATGGGTTTCATCTTTATACAGCGAAACATTGTGATGACCCAAGGATCATGACACATATTCGAAAGCAAAATCCATTAACAACTTTTGGAGTAAATCGATTCGGGGTGTTCATTTCTGAAGATGAAATTCCAGAAAAATGTCTGGATGAACAGGGAGATTTTGATATTACTGAAAGCGGATGGTTTGTCCGGATCAATGAGGTGGATGTTGAAACTGCATTAAAAAAATTTTTTGGATCATCAGCAGCATTCTTAGATGAAGCACAGGAGCCTGCTGCCCCTAAAGCCAAAGATAAATCTCAGGATCCCATCGTTCAGTATTTCGTTTCTGTTTACTACAGTTTTGACCAGGAAAGCCCATTGTATGTTTTCGATACGGAAGCAGAAGCAATTCAGTTTGTAAAAACCGACTATAAACATGAGCTAAATGTTGAACGGGAAGAATTAGGCATGGGATTTGATGATGCAGATGATGAATATGGACTGTTTCCAAACATCTCAGATGACGGAACATTTGCTCGTATTGAACAATACAAAAATGGAGAAAATACATTCATCGAATGGAATGTCACAACATTAAATAATCCACCAAAAAGAAATCAGAAAAAAGAAGAAAGATTGAAAGTTTCTTTGACTGATGGACTATTGGTAGCACAAAAATCTCCTGATCCTGAATATCCAGGAATGGAAATTGAATATTATGCAAACGATGAATCATCAGGATTTCCAACTGCAAGAATACTTGCAGAACAAAAGCCAAACGGAGAAAAGAATTTTTATATTTGGGATGACTATAACGAAGATCCTGTTCAAAAAATTAAATTCTAATTGTTTTAAAAGAAGGAGCCTTCGGGCTCTTTTTTTTTATCTTTCTTCTCATCTGTCATATTTGAATATATAAAAGTGACGATGAAGAGAAAGGAAGTAAAATTATGGAATTACAATGGAATTCATCAAAAGTGATTGAATCTCAAGAAGTATACAAAGAATTAATCTCATACAAAAGAAACCAACAATCAGGATACCCTATGATTATTGCAAGTCTTTTTTATGAAAAGAAAAATGGAAACATATTTCGCGTTGATCTTAATGTCGCAGGGAAAGGATGTACAATTGCACATCAGAAAAACCCATGGATGACCGTTTATAAAGTAACATCCAAAGAAGATTTTTCATTTCTGCATCAGATTTCAACAACACAAGATTGCGATAACCAACAGTTATTAGATTTTGAGTCAGTTGCGTCTATCATGCAGGAATATGCTGAATTTTGGAGCTTTTTTACAACATCAGTGAATACAGACATCTATGCAAAGATTTTTCGTAACATTGACCCTTATTTTCAGATTTATGTCAATCAGTATCAGGAAATCCTTGTTTGTAAGAAAACAGAGAATATAAAAAGGGAAATTGATTATTCTGTTTATGATCAAAATTTTCATGAAGTTGACAATGGGACTTATGAGATCGATCCAGATTATGAAGATGATACGGTTGAGGGTCTTTGTTCTTATATTGAATTTCGAACGGACCGATGCAAAAAATTGCAGACGACTTATGCTGAAACATTATCTTTTGTGTATGCTCTTGAGCAAGTATCATAATTTACAAGAAGCCGATCATGGCTTCTTTTTTTATCTGCTTTTCTATCTTTCATATTTAAGATGTAACAAAATGACGATAAGAGCAAAAGGAGAAAGAAAAATGAAATTGTATTTTGTAGACGGGATCGATAAAGTAACCTGGCGTCCCATTGTTTTTGCTGTATGTACATCAAAAGAAAAAGCAAATGCTGCAAAAGAAGCACTTGAAAAACGGGGGTATGGGGCGTCATTAAGAGTTGTTACGTCAAATCTGTTTTTGGACAGGATCAAAATTGGAGAAGAAATCATCAATTTATGAGAAGGAGAAAAATTATGGAATTAACAGTCAAAGATGTATTAAAGATGGAAAATGTTATGAACAAAGTGAAGGATGTTGTATCAAATTCAGTAACGATCACAGATCATAAGAGTGCAGGAAGTATTCGTCTTACAGAATGCACGATGCCAGAGTTTGGTGGTTTTGATATTTGTTATCTGCCAGATAATAAAGAAGAAGTAGGAAATTATCTTGGAAGTTTTTTTATCGAAAATGCTGATTCTGATAAACCAAAAATGGTATATTATGAAGATGCATATGAGGAAAAAGGAAAGAAAGAGATTCCTTTATATAAAGCAAATGAAAATCCTACCATTTCTTATGAAAACTATCAGCTGCAATGGATGATGGATCATGGATATTCTTTACAGGATTTAATGAGATCTATGGATGAATATTATGCTGGAAAAGATATTAGCAATCGAGAAATTGAAGATCTATTCAATGAATGGCAGGATGAATATGGTTTTCATCATGAGTTATGGGCTTGTGATGGAGAAGCAGAATGTATGGATTATCATGTTGAGAAAGCACAAGACGAAAATGGTACTTCAAATTATCTTTTAACACGATCCGATGGAATTAATATTGCAACAAAAAGATTTCATGCTTATGATGATGCACGTGCTGCAATGGCAAAGGAATATGAGGATTTACGATTAATGAAATTTGTAAGAAAGTCAAGAGAAAATTCTTACTGCGGCACTTATGTTGCAAGATTAGATACTCGTAATAAATCTTATCAGTGGAAAATATCACGGACTGATAAAATACCAGAAAATTCTAAGAAAAAAGAATATCTCTTAATTTTTTCTTGCGAATTTGGAATTCTTTGTATCACTCATTTTAAATCTCTTTCAGAAGCAAGAGTAGCCATGCATGAGGATTACGATAATTTTGAAATGGAATATCATTCTAATTTATCTTTAAACGAACAAAAAAGATATGAAGAATTATCTGAAATCGGGAATAATTATGCAAATCTGCATTGTCGTAATGAAGATGGAAAAGAAGATACTTATAGTTGGAAAATCATTGAACGTGAAAATGTTAAATAATATATAAAGGGGAAAATTATGAAACAAGAAACACGCTATATTGCACTATCTGATGAACCAGGAATGGGTGGAGAATTGATCATTTTAGAAACGAATGCTCCGATTGAACGTCTAAAAGATCTTGAGAGAGAAAGCTGTGAAATCTATACAAAAGGAGATTATGAAGATATTCCTATATGGCAAGATGTTTTGGAATATGAAGGATATGAGTGCTTTATCATTGAATCGCATCCACATGTGACACCATATGATACGTCAAAAGATTGGCAGCAGGAAAAATATCCTAAGATCAAAGAGTTTTATTATATCGATACAATTGAAAAATAATTGAATATTTCGTTTTCTTTCAAAGGGCTCCTTCGGGAGCTCTTTTTTATATATGATTTTTATTTTTAACATCATCTTTCATATTTATAACGTAATATACAATGACGAATAGAGCAAAATAAAGAAAAAGAAAGGAGAAAAATTATGAGTGTAAGCGCTGTTTTACACCAATTGAAAAAAGAAAAGATCAATGGTATTCATTTTCGTAATGTTAGAAATGGAGAGATCTTAAGATCATATCAAAATGTAGATGAGGCCGAAGCTTCTGAATTTTATCAGAAAAATACTCCGGGATATCTACTTGCATATGGTCATGCGATCATTGATGTTATGTAATCAAAGTTTTTATTTAAAAAAGGAGAAAATTTTATGTCAAAAAGAGAATTTACAAAGTATCCATATCATGTTGATCCTTACAAAAAACATCGAATTACAGATGAAGAATTAGACTTTTTGCAGGAACTGCAGAAGGAGATGAATACGCAGCATACATGGGCTCAGGCTGATCCTCGTATTTGGGTGATTCAGGAACCGATCAGAAAATATCTTGATAATATTGAAACGGATCTTAGAAATGATCCAGATACGGTAGAAATCTTAAACCAGATTGCTGATGGTGCGGAGTTATATATCGATGATGTTCATATGACAACTCCGCAGCAGTTATACCATACAATTCAAAGCATTATTAAAAACGATGATCTCGAAGAAAAATATCAGGTTGAACTGATCCATGATTACAGAGTTTTGATTCATGGAAGAAATACTCTTGGAGAAAATGGAGAAATTGTATGGGATGCATCATTAGACAAAATCGAAAAAAATGGAATGCTTTCTATTGTAGAATGGGTTATGGAGTACACGATCCATCATGCAGAATTAAGATATTTTGTCAAAGAATTGTATCTACATCCAGGGATTTTTTTCCTAACTTATCGAGATGGCGTCAAATATCTGGAAAAATATGAGTCTAAGTATGATAAAGATGTAAGACTATATGCAATGTCTCCAAAGGACTTGTTTACAGACTGTAGTCCAGAGATTAAAAAACTGTTTGATATTTTACATACAGTTGATTTCAGCAAAAGAAATCGGAAGATTTATATTTCTGGAAAAATTTCTGGGACAGATGATTATCTGGAACGATTTGCAGTTGCAGAAAAAGAGCTCTCAGAACAGGGATATGAAGTTGTAAATCCTGCATATGAGGGAACAAAATTAAAAGATGCTTCCTATGAAGATTATATGGAATTATCTTTTCAGTTGCTAAAGAATTGTGACATCATTTATATGTTAAAAGACTGGAAGACAAGCCCAGGTGCAAATCAGGAGTATGGATATGCATTAGCAAAAGATATGGAAATTCGATTTGAGAAGTAAAGGAGAAAGATCACTATGGAACAGTGTTACAGTGTTAATTTAAAGATTAAGGTTAAAAATAATTCAGAAGAAAAAGCAGCAGATGCATTAAGAGCACATATGCTGCAGGATGATAAAATAATTTACAATTTCGAAGAGTTTGCTGATTTTGGAGTTGGTACAGAAAAACTGGACGATCTCATTCAAATCTGTCTTGCTGGATGGAAGTCAATCCCTTATTGCATGGAAGAAGAGTCCGGATGGAAAGGATATTACAATGATTTTGATGCCAGCTATGGATGGGACGATGTCATGAAAGAAATGTTTGAGACGCTCACTCCATTCTTGGAAGATCACTCTAAGATTTATATTTATCCAGATGATTACAGTATCCATGGACATGTAGAAAATGGGAAATGTAATTGGATTCATAATTAACAAAAAGGAGAGAAATTATGGAAATCATTTATCGTGCAAACGATGGAACAGAATTTAGAAATCAAATAGATTGTTTAATACATGAACGTATGTCGAATTTGAGTCACAATGAAGTTATAAATGTAAAACTAGCTTTTTTTGATGTAACAAAAAAGTTAGCTAAGAAATACTATAACGAAGATTTAGATGAAATTGATTTTTCAATCTTAGATTTCGCTAAATATATAGAATCAATTGTGTATGATAATTATTCAGAACATTTTGGGAAATTAAATCAGTTGAAATCTGAAATGGAATGTATCATTCATGAATCAAAACATTCAGATATGATCATGCGTGAATTTGATTTTGACAAAGCAAGAAGAAAAGCTGAAATACGTCACAATTTTGCAGATGCATTATCAAAATATGAGGGCGATGAGATTGCTAAAAAACTTGAATTTACACTTTGGAAAAATGATTTATGCGAATTAGCAAGATTACATAAAGCAGATCTTTTTCGTACCAAAATTGAAGATTTATTGACAACAGATAATTTTCATGAGCTATGTGCTAGATTTGCAAAAGGAGACTACTATATATACGCAGAACAAGACTGAGTTTTAAAAGGAGAAAAGTTATGAAAATATTGGAATGTGCAAATCCAAAGGATGCCTGTCAGTTAACATATGAGCGAATCGAAGAAGCCGCAATAAAGAGTATCAATATCAAAGGGTTTGAATGTTTTTTTGTTAATCTTGGACAAAATGTAGGATATTCTATGTTAGTGTTCAAAAACAAAAGATATATTTATCACGCAAATGAATATCAACGATATGGCTATTGTGATATTACAGATGCTGATCAACTCTTTCATCAGTATGTCAAAGAATTAAACGATGGGCTTTTTACAGACGAAGAAATGAAAGAAATGTCATATACTCGCAATGAATATGTGCAAAAAAAATATTTCTTAGAGAATTATTTTATCTTACAATTTCATTATCTTCCAACATGGTATGAATCAACTAGATTTAAAGAAATGTATCAGACATTAAAAATACAGTTTCCATATTTATGTGATGTTTGTCGTTGCTATGTTGATTCACAAAAGATTGTTGATCAGGCGAATGAGTACAAAGAAAATCTTGAAAAATCATTGAAAAACATGGAGAACAATCATAAACTTCTTCGACGTATTATCTCAGAAAAAATTCAGAAGGAAGATATGATCAAATTCATGAGCCCGATTATGCTTTTATCTTCTATCGGAATAGATTATCATGATCTGACAGAAGATGAAAAAAAGATTGTGCATGAAGAATTAAGGAAAATTGGAACTGATTGGAAAGATTGTTGAATTCAAAAGAGAGACCGCTTGGTCTCTTTTTTATATGTAACTTTTGTCTTTTCTTTCATATCTCATATTTAAAGTGTAATTTAATGACGATGAGAGAAAAAAGAAAAGGAGAAAAATTTATGAACAAAATGAATTCACAACAAAGAATCATTATGGAATCAGATACAATTAATTTAGAACAACTTGAATATAAAATCCATCAGCAAGCACTTTTTGACATTGATCAATCAGAATATGAAGCTCATATTCGTAATCTATTTGGCCGTCCTGTCCTTGATTTTGCAAAAACGCTCGTAATAAACCTTCCAGGATCGTGCTTTGCAAATTGTCCTTACTGTATTGACAAAGATTTGAGAAAAAATACCATAAGTTGTGACGATTTTCTTAAAACATGTGAGACAGTCCTGATAGAAAAACATAATTTTAATGAAGTTTCTATTACAGGCGGTAGTCTTCCGTCTAACAAATTTAATAAATTAATAGATATTATACAAAAGTATTGTCCAAATGCGAAAATTACGTGGAATACAAACGGAGCAAAAGTAGATGATTCATACAATGTATCACATATTAAATATATTAATCTACATCGGAATTCAGCAAATGATAAAATCAATAAAGAATTATTTTGTACTGATACAGATATTATATCAATTGAAAAATTCAAACTATTTGCTGGTGACAAGCTTTGTTTGCGAGTGACTGTTGATAAAGATTTTGATATAGATGAGTATGTAAAATATAAAACCCCAATGTATCTTAATCGTTTGTTGCCGGGTAATACTGAGACAGAAGAGGTATTTAATAAGGTAAAAACAGCTCTTAATATTACTGAAGATACCGATATACGCCGAAGAAATCATTACATAAATGGGATGTATAAAGACATTCCTGTTAGATTATGTGTCGGAGATCATCTTGCCAAACATGTGTCTGGTAGATATCCAGCATGGCTTAATGTTGTCATCATACATCGCAGCGGAGTTGTTGCTGGATCTTGGTATGAGGATGATAAGCTTTTATATAAAGATGAGAAAATTTGCAAAAATAAGTGAATTCTTAGAAAAAAATTATTAAATCAAAAGGAGACTATTTGGTCTCTTTTTCTTATATATGGATTTTATCTTTTTCTTTATATCTCATATTTAAAATGTAAATTAATGACGATTCAGAGAAAAAGTAAAGGAGAAAAACATGAGTCAATCAATTATACTTAAGAAAGTAAAAGAAAATTTTATTCATCGAAATGGGAATACTCAAGAAGTCATAGATGCATATGTCCAAAAATTAATTCAAGATGGATGGCATAAAGTCCCAATAGAGGGTGCTGTAATTTCTCAAGATGGTCTTGCGATATTTTATTGTTCTCGATGTCCATATGATGGACAGATGCAACGTTATAAATTTAGTCGCATAAAAGAAGAAGATGAATGTTTGGAACAACAGTATCAACAGCTATTTCAACGATATGCGGATGATTTTACAACTTGGAAATGATGTATTGAAAATAAAGGAGAAAAATTATGGATCTAACAAAATTAGTAGAAGAAGTAATGGAATTATCAACAAAACAACCAGATGGAGTCAAATTCCGTGATGCAGATACGATCTTAGCGGATCTTATCGGAGAATGTGATTTTCAAGTAACTGGAATCGCTGATGAACTTTTAAGATTGTACTTAGAAGCAGAAAATAAGGATGATTTCAAATCATTATTTTTCTTTATGACAGAAAAAAATTTTGAAGATTATCTGGTAGAAAGCAAAAAAGTAATGGAAGAAAATATTGCGAAAGCAGAACCCAGGATCATTCAAGTATATCTTTTGGATTCTGATGACGCAAAAGAGTCAATCATCTTTCAAACGGATGCTCCCAAGGCAGCAATCAAAGACTGGGTAAAGACAGAACATGATTCTATCTCTTTCAATTACCCATTCCATCATATGGTGATGGGGTTATTAAATGAGGGATATATGGTTAAGCTGTTGTATGATCGATACTCATCAAAATGTAGTGATGTCAAATTAATTGATCAGTATTCTTGCAAAGAGGTATATCATGTGGGTTATAGCATCGGAAATCTATTACATCATGTAACAGCTTTTACTAGTTTGTATCGCAATGCTTCTGGTGTTCCACATATTGACTTGACTGATTCTATGGAAATTAGTAATTTAAGAAAAATTGCGCACGAATTAGGAATCCGTTTTATCAAAGGGAATCAATTCTGTTTTTCAAAGAAAAAGGCTCATCTTTGTGATCTTGATACTACAGATGTAGAAAGGATTGCAAGACAGGAAAGATATGTTGTAATAGATGGAATAATGGAAGACACAAAAGAAGAGTGTTATATCTTAAGAAAAAAGGATTTATTGTAAAATTAAAAAAAGAGAAAATTGCAGATCAAAGAAAGAGGTGTAATTACCTCTTTTTTTTGCAGCAAAAAAAGACCTGATACAAACGATCAGCTCTCTTCATCGTTATCATTTTTTATATGTGATTTTCAAAAAAGAAAATTTCTCTCATATTTGTAGTAGAAGAATATTTGAAAAAGGAGATGCGCTGTATGAGCAATATTTTTGAAAACATCAATACCATCTGTTTCACCGGTCCAAGACCTGCAAAGCTATATGGATATACAAAGAAAGAAGAATATCAGAAGATCGTAGATCATGTAAAAGAAGTGATTCGTGGTTTTGCAAAATTTGGTATTAAAAATTATATCACTGGCGGAGCTCAGGGATTTGACCAATTGGCTTTCTGGGCAGTAAATAGTTTGAAAAAAGAATATGATATTCAAAATATTGTATACATTCCATTTCATGGACAGGAACGATTATGGAAGAAAACAGGAATGTTTGGTCAGAAAGACTATCAGAAGATGCTTGCTTTGGCAGATCAAGTGATCAATGTATCAGAAGCACGAAACCTAGATATGACAAAAGAAAAAGCAGAGATCAATGCTATGTTAATCCGAAATGAAATGATGGTTGATAGCAGTCAGATGGTAATTGGATTTTTCCCATTTTCAAAAGATTATAAGAAAGAAAAAGGTGGAACCGCAAGCTGCTTAAGATATGCAGATAGAAAGATTCATATTTGTCAGATTGACCCCAAAACTTTTGAAATTCAGATGGTATATTGCAAAGGAGATGAAATCTCATGAATCCTAGAAACTGTTCTAACAGAAAAAGTAGTATAAGACCTAAGAAAGAAAATGCAAATGACAAACTATTAAAATGGATCAAATATTTTGACAAGATGACAGATAATAAGAAAGGAGAAGAAAACAAGAAATGAAACATACAATGAGAAGTGCTTTCAAACGATGGTGTGTCTTACATAATGAAAAATGTCGTGTTCGGATTCCTAATTGGTTCCGACATTATATCAGAAAAAATACTCAATGGGGATACATTGTGATCGATGAAGCTGAGGATTATTACTGTAATAAATGCGAAATGGATTACGAACAAAGAAGACAATACAAAGGATATTACACCATTGAAATTTCTGATGAAGAACTGCTGGAGTTGCAGCGAGCTGAATGGATTAAGTAAGGAGAAAAAATATGTACAAAGCAGAAGGAATATTCTTGTTCGCACATGGCGAAAATGGAGAATTATACCATAAAAAATTGAATATTGTTGATCTCGCCATAGCATTTCGAAAAGATCCAGAGGAAATACAAAAGCTATATGCGTATGACATTAACGAAGATGATCTGATTGATGGAAAAGAATTTTTGTGGGCTATTCGGAAAAGAGCGATTATAAACCGTTACGGAGTTTTACATCATATCTTTGTGGACGGGTTTGAAAGTAATCTTGGAATTGCAAATAATGATTTTTATCAGGGCGAATTTCTGGTCACAGAAGATTGTTTCGAAGAACTTTGTGAAAGGCATGATATTAAGGTGCATTGGTCAAAAGCAAGGAGGATAATCATATGAAATATAAATCAAAAGGATCGTTTCTATTTGCCTATGGAAAAGAAGGAGAATTGTATACAAGGAAATGGGATATGAAAGCACTAACTAAAAATTTAAGCTCTAATTCCGAAAAAGAAGATTTTCAAGAAATGTTTCATACACATGACATAGATGAGAAAGATTTGATCGATGGGAAAGAATTTTTAGAAAATGTACGAAACAGGCTTATCACAAATGATAATGGTACTTTATTACAAATTAGTTTAGGCGGGAAAGCCCACGGTTTTAACCGTGGGATGAAAGCCTTTTATTTTAAATAACGTGTATATTTCTATTGTATTTATACACATCTTGTGATATAATAAAAACATGAAGAATCAATATAGACAAACAAAAACAACCGTATCTATGATCAATTATCATTTTGTTTTTTGTCCAAGATATCGTAGGAAGATCTTCCTGATCCCCGGAGTCGAAGCCCGGTTTAAGGATTTAGTCCGTGATATCTGCAAACAGAACGATATCGAGATCCTGGCAATGGAATGTCATGAAGACCACACGCATCTGTTTCTCAATGCGTTGCCGCAGTTGTCGATCCCGGAGATCATGCATCTCATCAAAGGAAAGACTTCTCATGCTTTAAGAAGCGAATTCCAGGAACTTTCCAGAATGCCAAATCTCTGGACAAGGTCCTACTTTGTCAGCACTGCAGGAAACGTCAGTTCTGAAACGATCAAATGGTATGTGGATACACAGAAAACGAGGTATTAAATGCACACAGTTCAGTTACTCTTAAAGCCAACTACATATGAACGGGCAGAGATCGAACGGAGATTTCATGCAGTCTCTCATATCCATAACGTCTGTGTGAAACGTATGCGCAAACAGATCGCTCTACTGCTGAAAGACGAGGAATACCGAAATTGGAGGACAGAATATGGCTCTTTGAGTAAGATCGAAAAACCTTCGAAAGCTGAAAAAGAACGGAAAAAAGCACTTGCTTCTGACATGAACACCAGACGGACCGAGCTTGGCTTGAGCAAGTCTGAATTAGAAAAATATATCAAAGTCTGTGGCGCCAGGTATAAGAAACTCCTTTCTTCCCAACAGGTACAGGCAGAAGCCGGAAACGTATGGAAAGGCGTTGAGGATTATTTATTCTCCAATGGAAAGCAACTGCATTTTAAAAAGTTCCGCGATTTTCGGACGATCGGAGGAAAGTCTAACATCAATGGGATCTGTTATGACACAGAAACAAGACAGATCCAGTGGCTCGGACTACAGATGCAGTGCTATCTTCCAAAGAAAGCATCGGACAGAGAATATGTCCTGCAGTCTCTGGATCATAAGATCTCCTACTGTATGATAAAACGTCAGATGTTCCCAAATGGATGGCGGTATCATATCATCCTTGTCCTAAAAGACGATGCTCCACAGAAACTGGAACATGGGTATGGAGATATGGGAATCGATCCAGGTGTATCTACGATGGCATGTACCGCAGACACCGGATGTGTTTTAGAAGAACTGGCTCCGGAAACAGACCGCTATGACCGTCAGATTCAGAAGATCCTTCAAAAAATGGAACGTTCCCGAAGAAAAAGTAATCCGAATAAATATAATGAAAATGGAACGATCAAGAAGAACGATCCTTCCAGATGGAAGAATTCAAAGAACTATAGCCGTCTGCTCCGGCGTCTGCAGATCCTTTATCGCAAAAGATCCCAATATATTCTGACCAGTCATCGGACTTTATGTAACCGGCTGATCCAGATGGCAGACCGGATCCGCATGGAAAGGATGACTTACAAGGCACTTCAAAAGCGTTCGAAAAAGACCGAACGTCAGGAGAAACTATCGGAAGTAAAGAAGAAAGATGGCTCTATTGTCATGATCCGGAAGTTTAAGAAAAAGAAACGCTTTGGAAGATCCATCAACCGCAGGGCTCCGTCCTTGTTTTTAACAGAGTTGGAACGAAAGATCACAACCGCAGGAGGGACTTATGAAGAGGTCAAGACAGAAACCTTTAAGGCCAGTCAGTATGATCACAGTACGGATGAATGTACCAAGATCCCATTAAAGCAACGTACAAAGATGATTGATGGACATGAAGTTCAGAGAGACCTGTATTCCGGCTTCCTGATAAAGAATGCAGATGACAGTCTGGAACATCCGGACAGAGAGAAATGTAAAAAAGAATTTTTGAAATTTATAGAGATGCATGATAAACTGATCGAAGACATGAAACGATCAGGGATTTCCATGAAACAGTGTTTCGGCTTTTAATATAAGATCCATATGGGGTCCGACATCGCTCCATAGACCTGGCAAGTACCATACGATATGCGAAAGCCCATAGGTCTAAATCCTGAAAACCACAGCTATATCCGATCCTTTTGAGAAAGGTGATCCTGTGAGAAAATTTAAGGAATCCCACGGCTTCAGCCGTGGGAGGATGTCAATTACAGAAAATCTTTTTGAGGAACTTTGTGAAGAGTATAATATTAAGGTCCATTGGAAAAATTCAATTAATGAAAAATTAGATATTCATATAACATATCAGACAAAAGGAAGATTTCTTTTTGCTTGTGGAGAAAATGGAGAATTATATCATGTAAAACCAGAAGGTATGCAAAAATCAAATAACTGCGATATTGATAAGGAAGATTTATTGATAAATGGATACGAAAGTAATCTTGGATTAGCAAGTACTGATTTTTGTCAGGGAAAATTTCTAGTAATGGAAGATGTATTTGAGGAACTCTGTGCGGAATATGACATTAAGGTAGACTTTGCAGGAAGATAAGAAAGGAAAAATTATGAAAGGTAACTATATGCGAAGAATCGATGACCTTGGTAGAATCTGGATTCCAAAAGGAATCTTATCCAAAATGTTTTCCAAAGATGAGTATTTTGAAGGATATCCAATGAATATGTTTCTGGAAGATAATCGCAATATCATCATTTGCAAAAATAAACCGGCAGCACGATTTTGTGAATGGAAATACAATACAAACCTACAGCAAGCTGAAAGTAACTGCGATAACATAAGCATTGATCAAGAAACTTTTAAGAAACTAAAATATTGTCCATATTGTGGGAAAGAAATAAAAAGAAAAGAAATCTAACTACTTGTTAGAAATAAAAACATCAGTTATCATATTCTAAAACAGTCATATTTAAAATATAGATGATCTGACGAAAGGAGAAAACAAAATGAATACATTCGAAGTCAGAAAAGAGATCAAAAATGATCTTCGGAAAGTCCTGATCCTTTGTAAGATTCCTTATAAATTTCAGGAAAATATTTTAGAATCGCCGATCACACAGGAAATGTTTGAAGATTATGTTTCCCGTGCTGAATGTGAAAAGAAAAGTCGAGAAACAGGGATGACTTATGTTTCACAAAAAGAAGCGGAAAATGATGCATACATGGCTGTATTTCTTCATACAAGGAAAGAAAAAAGTTATTGTATCATGTAAATGAGTAAATTATTTCAGGACTGAACTGGCTTTGAATTTCTGGCCGGTTCTTTTTTTATCCTTATTTTTATAAGGAAGAGAGGAGTTATTTATGACTGTGAAAGAAGTGATCGACCAGATCCATGACAATGAATTATATTTTGACATTCACGAAGCAAAAGGACACGCAATTAAAGAACATGCTATTTCAAGAGAAGCATTAATTCCAAAAATATTGTCTATGCATCGTCCTGCCCCTGGTAATATTAAAATGGCAACAAGGTTTTTATCCAAAGAAAATGCATTATATTGGATCAGAAGAACGGTTGCTGAGAATTATCAAGAGATCAAAAACTGGATCAAACAGGATGTAGAAGCATATATTGAGTTAAGTATTTCTTCTGAACTTATCACAGGAGAAGGAATTGCATTTCATACGGATTGGAAAAACATCTTTTCTGTGCATAGCGTTGTTGTAGTGCTGCACAGAGATCATAATAATCTGTTTTATGTGAAGACTGCTTATCCGGTCGCTGGATTTGATGATGTTGATGACATTTTAGATGCAATGGAAGAATATGATTCATGATGAAGGAGAGCTTCGGCTCTCTTTTTTTTTGTCAAATATCTCATATTTATAATAGAAGAAAAATTGAAAGGAGGATAAGAAAATGGTAAATGAATATGCAAAAGAATTTGCTGCGATGAATCACAAATTAGAAATTGTAGCAGTATTAACAATCATATTAATCCTGATCAATATTGGGTTTATTGTATACACAGTAAAATTTCAAAAACAACTAACTGGCAACGAAAAAGGAGAAGAAAATAATGATAGCAGAAATAGCATTTCCGTATAATGTCCTACAAGAAATCTTTGTCAACTTAAATTTTGCTGTATTCGCAATACTTGCTACGATAATATCTAGTATCGCATGTATTGAATTCATGAAAAAAATAGTGGAAGGATCTAAAGCAAAAGAAAGTGCGGTTCATCAATATGTTACAGTATCAAAATATTGTATCAGTGCGCTTGTAGCTATATTTCTAATTTTGACTTTTGGGGTTGTGATAGATCTAAAAGATATAGTAGAAGATGTTTTATATATGTTCATATTTTTATAAGGAGGAAAAATGAATAATTATTTTATGATTGGTGTTGTAGCTGGATACAAACCATCTTTTGAACAAACTGTAATAAGGCATGTTATGCCGATTTTCATAATTTTTGCATTATGTGTTAGCATTTGGACCATTTATGCTAGTGCAAAGAATATCATACAACGAAAGAAAAATAAGCAATATAATGCTATGTTTCTATGTATTCATGGAGAATTAGGATTAATTCTGAATCCTTTGATCATTCTGTATTTCTTTTTTCCTGGTTGTGGAGTCTACTGGCTCATTGCTGCTCACATGGTATTCTTTCTACTCATTACAATCTCATATGAAGGAAAATATAGAAATATTTGTCTTTGGTATATGATAATTTTTACGTTGTTCATCTTTTTGTATATCACATTTGATTATCATGATTATTATAACTTAGATGATATACTTCGTTGTGGACAACTTACAACAAGATAAACAAAAAAATCAATAAGAAGGAGAGCTTCGGCTCTCTTTTTTTTATATATGAAAAACCGTTTCTTTAAAATCCTTCATATTTAAATTGAAAAAAAATAAGTTTGAAAGGATATAACCATGATACAAGATATAGAAAAAATTGCAGAAATCAAAGAAAAAGCAAAGATTGAAAATTCCATAAAAATTGCAGAACGATTGCTCAAAAATGGACTTGTGACGCCAATGTTTATCTCGGATTGCACAAATCTTAGTATTCCGGATATCCAAGTATTGGATAATCTGCTTCGTTCTGATCATTATACAAAGAAGGATATTGATACGCTTATTGATAACATTTATAAAACAAAAAGTCATGATATTTATAAAATCAATCCATATCATCTGATGGAATATGCAGAAAACACTGGATGGATAAGTATTAAGAGAAAAAGACTAGATGTTGCTGTTTTCCAGAAAACTATAATCAATGGTGATATTGAAAATAGATATCAGATTAATATCCCTTTAGATAAAGATCTTTTGGATTATCGAAGTTCAATGAAGGATGCAATTTTGGTAATTGTGGAAGCTGATAATTGTACCGAAGAAGATCTTTATCTAAATATCGCATCTACGCATAATCAGTATGCTAATAATAAGAAAGATGAAAATACACGAAGGGATGCTGATAAATCGAAAACTACTGATGATTACAACTGGCATCCATATGGATATATCGATAGTTATCCAGTAAAATATCGAGCAGAAAAAAGTGGCGAAATTTATATGGCGCTTTCTTGTATGGATGGAAATATCTCAACCGTGTATCATCATCCAGATATTACTTATCGGAAAATTCAAAATGGACAGGATGGTAAATTTTATGACGAGGATCTAAAAGTCGCATTTTATAAATTGCAAAGTGAATATTATTATCATTTATCCAAAGAAATAGAGTTTGAAGTGGAATCTGAATATTTTCAGAAAACAAACAATGAAAGAAAAAGAGATGTAAAACAACATGCAAAAAATCTTTAAGAGAGTCCGTTTGGCTCTCCTTTTTTTATCTTTTCTCTCATCTCTCATACTTAATACGTAAACAAATAATGACGATTAGAGCAAAGGAGAACTAAATATGAATTTTGAAGAAATTAATTTTGAAGATTTTGAAGATGTAGATTTTGAATCTGAATATAATGATGATTTTGAATTTACAGAAGAAGGAGAAAAAGTTGTACAGGAATTTATAAACGAATGTCAGATCAAACAGAAAGAACTGTTAAATGCTGAATCAGATGCTGTAAAACTGCCAACAAAAAAAACTATTTTGAAAGATATCGATCAGACGGTCATCGTCAGAGAAAATCCAGAATATGTTTCCGATTGGAATGTGACAAAAGATTACAGTATGCAGATCAAATTACTGTACAGAAAACATTTTGTGAAAGCTTATAGTTTCTTATGATGAAAGGAGAAAATATGTATCACCTGACAAAAGAAGGCGAAAAAAATGTCTCTGAATTTGTTGAGGAATGCCGTAAAAGATATAAGAAGATTTCAGAATATTATCGAGACACTGATTGTGTTGAGCATGTAGAATTACCAACAAGAGAAATAATTCTACATGAAATCAATTCTGGAGAAAGATTTCTTGAAGACGTTTGGTGTGTTGGAGACAAGTACTACATGAGCGATTGGTGCCTTTCTAAGAAGCATAGTATATATGTCTCTTTGGAACTGAAATATGGAACAGATTTTATAGAAGATAAGGAGAAAAATTATGAAGTATAAATTAACAGAAAAAGGAAAAGAAAAGATCAGTGAATTTCTTAAAGAGTGTCAAAGAAAACGAGAATTTCTTTTAAAAGTAGGAAAAGATACTGCAAATACGACAAAACTTCCAATAGAAGAGGACATCTTAAAAGATATTGATTCGGAAGATCATTTTGAAGAAGATGTCTGGTATACCAGTGACAGATACTATTCCAATGAATGGCAGATTACGGATCATTATACAAGTGTGATCATATTAAAAGATGGAGAACACTTTGACTCCATTCCATTTGTTGGCGAAGATCCAGAATGCAAAAGAATGGCAAATGTTCTTTTTAATATGTCTCTGGATATGGATTTTGATACTTCCGCAGATTCTTACAAAAAAGAATTAAATTCACTGGAAGAACAAATTCAAGGAGTAAAAGATTCATCATTATATTATGTTCTGATGGACATTGTAGAAAATAACTATTCTGGGATGGAAAATTCAAAAGTAGATTATGAAGGAAACATTGTGAAATAGTAAAGCAGAAAAAGCTTATGGAATTTATTTTATGTTACATCCATAAAAAGGAACAAGTCTGGGAAGAAATTATTGGAGAAGACGCAATGAATGTTAGATTGTCTGAAATCTGTGAAGAAACAGGTTTAACAGATGATGACATTATGGTTTTCGATAAAGAATCTCAGTGGTAATAAAGGAGAACGACTATGAATTATGTATTTACAAAAAATGGAGAAAGAAAAGTTGAAAACTTCATTCAGTCTTGTGTTGAAAAGCGTAAGAAAATGATTGAAGAAGGAATCGATACCGATGATCTGATTGATAACGCAGCAAAGCTGAGTGTTAAAGACATTTTGTTATCTATCAATTACTTTCATGCTTCAGATTTAAAGAAACACACGTATTCAGTTCTTATTACAGATCATTTCCGTGGAGAACTTACTTTGATCTATGAGGCTGATTTCATTAAATGTGAGAAACAGTCAATCATCGATGACGCGATCAATAAAGAACATCTTGCTGAGGATATCGTTGATATTTTTGAAAATCTTTTAGATGAAAAAAATATTGAGCTTCCATGCAATGATCCTGTTGAAGAAGAAGGCCGTCATGATGGAGGAAATGATGCAAAGATTTATGGAACCGAATATTTTGATCTGGTTGCACAGGTACGTGAGCTTTTATAAGGAGAAAACTATGGAATACGAATACAAATTAACGAAAAAAGGGAAAGAAGAAGTCGCAGCTTTTATCAAATATTGTAAAGAAACACGGGAGATTCTGTTAAAGGAATCTTCCATGTTCGATGATGAAACGAAGCTTCCAGTTGAAGAAGATATTCTTTCAGATATTGCACTATTTGTTGATAAAGATGGTGAATATTGCAATTGTTGGGGAATCACTGACTATACAAATTCCAACCCTTTATGTTTAAAAGAAAACATTGACTTCGTTAAAAATGAATAATGAGAAAGGAGAAAATGATGAAACAAAAATCAAAATATAGAGAAATCAGAAATAATTACATCAATGAAGAAGAACATAAAGTCTACATTGATGCTTGGAAAACAGGAAGACTTAATGAGGAAGGATCAGTAATTGCCAAAATAGATACTAAAACATATGAGATTGAATATCTTGATGAAAGAGCGGAAAGTGATCCTTATGCTCAGGAAGTAATCAAAGAAACAATTTCTGATTTAAAATAAAGGAGAAAATTTATGTTTGATTTTGTATGGGATTTAAACGAAAACGAATTTAAAAACTTCAAAGAAAAACAGCGGACCTATAAAGAAAGTAATTACGATGGGGGATGGATTGGAAACGTTCGATGTGGTTTATTATGCTTCGACATTATTGATTTTGATACATTCCTTCATTTTGATCTATATGTAGGTGGCGTTAACACAGGATATGGATATAGTGATCGTCTTAAAGATCAACCAGATTATCCATATGACTTCTGTAGTACTCATTCATTACATATTGAGGATTCGTTTGCAGATGTAACGATTGAAGAATTTAAAGTTGATATGGAACGCCGTATTGCGGCACATCTGCTTGAAACAAAAGGATATTTCACAGATCGATATCCAATACGATATATCGATCTAATCGAAAAAGCAAACAAAGAATTACTTCCATGGTAAATAAGGAGAAAAATTATGATTCAAATTAATACAACAGATTTTACAAAAGCTGATTTCGAAGAGTTGGTTGGGGCTTTAATGTTAAAACTTGATAATTTACACACAGCCGAAGATCTAAAAGAACATGTGATTGAATGCATTCATAAAGATAATTATAGTTGTGCAATCCGTGTCTTAAAAAGATTGATAACAGAACCAGCCGATTACTATTGCTATGATTATGCAAACGACACTATTAATATATCATTTGCAAGCATATTTGTGTATCCAATGCCAATCAGAACCAAACAAGATCTTTTATGCACAAATTACATTAAATTAGTGAATGAAGAACCATTACTTACTGATAAAATGCTATCTGTTCTGAAAAATATTTTGCTAGAAGAATGCAGGATAAATAATTTCGTTTATTTTGATTTCTTTAACGAAAATCCAAAAAATGATGATCCGAAACATTTATCTGCAAAGATTGATGAAACGATCGCACAGATGCCTGAAGAAGAATTAATAACATTTTATAAGAAATATGTGAATTTGTCAGGAAGGGAGAAAATATGATGAAAGCATTATTAATCCATACAGATGGATACACGATTGATGTCGTAGGACAATACGACAGCGTAGAAGAAGCTAGTAGAAATCTTTATTTGGAATACGAGAAAATGTGTTCTCAAGAGATTTATCCAGAATGGCAGCAACAATCACATTGTGATTACGAAGATGCGATTCTATATCTCAATGGAGAAGATGTGCATGTCTGGCAGGTTGTAACTGCTTAGTTGGGAGGAGAAGAATTATGATCAACTGGAAATTGGAAATTACTGAAAATGAAACGAGACTGGTTATTCAAGATGGAGCAGTCATGAATAATGATATTCTGAGTCTTGCAAGACATCTTGTAATGAAATATCATCTTAGCACATTATCAATTTATGATAAAAATAATGAGAAACTTTTCAATTATAGATTAGAGGAAGATCTGAAATGTAACAATACAGAAATGAAACCGTTTAAGAAAGTCACAGATTCGAATTTTTCATTTTTTTTTAAAAAAGCAGAAGACTTAATCTATGAATCAGGATATGTTGATCAATTGTATGGCATCGATTTTGTATTTGACGTACCAAAACGACAAGGTAATTTTGCAGACTGCCTATTGTGCATTGATTTTCTTGATATAGATGAAGAAACAGAACGTCCTAGTGAATTGTATCAGTTTGATCTTATGGAATTAAAATGGGTAAAGAAAAATAGAAAGGGGTTTGCATCATGAGAACAAAGATGCTTTATATCGCAGATGATGGTATAACATTTGAAAGCGAAATTGAATGCAGAGAGCATGAGCGTAAAGTTAAGCAAGAAATTTTGCAGAATATGAAAGATTTGGATCTTTATCTTTGCAAAAAATATTTTCCAGAGCTTGAAATAAATGCGGAACCTGAATTATTCCAAGCTTCCATGTGGTTGCAGACCGACATTTCAGAAATTATGGTAAGTTTTCCTGAAAGTAAAGATGAAATCATTTCTACGATTAAAGCTAATCCATATGGAGACAAAATTCTGCAAGATTATCTGAATTTCGATAAATTGAAAAGAAGAGTTGAAATCAGAAAGGATTTTTTAACTGCATTAAAATCTGTGAAAAGAGGTTCTGAGTTATCAGGACTGCTGGAGTGGTCATTTTCAAATAAGGATTTGACAGAACTTGCAAAATTGCATAAAGCAAATAAATGCAGAAGGAAGATTGAGGATTTACTTACGGATTGTAATTTTCACTATGAGTGCTCAAAATTTCATGATAAAGATTATACGGAATTTTTGAATTAAATTTTAAAAGGGAGAAAAAATATGAACCAAAGAATTAAATGGATCGTTGCGATCAGCAATACATATAATTGCAATATTACATTATTGCATCTAACAGCTACGGTAGAAGAAGTAAAACAATATCTGATGAATTGTATTGAACGTGATAAAGAAGATTCTTTTGAGATATGCACCGAATGTACAGAAAATATCGATGATATTGATGTTGATGAATACCAGAAATCTCATGTGATTACAGAGTTGTGCGCTCATACTTGTTTTGATACATATCGCATAGAATACAGTGCGCAGCCAGTAGACATGATTCACGAGGTAACAGATTTAGATTTTATTTAAAAGGAGAAAGACTATGAGACTACTTTTCTTAAATGTAACACCTGAAATGGATTGTTGCGGAGTTTTAATTTGTAAAAATTATGACGTGACAATGGAAATGATCCAGGAAAAAATCGATGATCTTAAAATTGCTGCTGAAGAAGCAGGTGAGGAATGGTATGTACCTGAGATCATTGAGAGTCTTCCAAAAGAATGGCAAATTTCATTGAAACCGATAAAAGATAACGTTTATATTTAAAGAAGGAGAAAAACTATGATCAAAGTAAATTCAGTAATAATTGAAGAATTAGAAAATACTGGTTGCAATAACGGGAATTATCCCATGGTAACCGTACACACAACAAACGGAGATTATCATGGATTAACCTGTAATTGTCGCAAAGGTTGTGCAAATACCTGGGATGTTTTTAACATCGAGGGTAAAGAATTTTCAGATGAAGAAGAACTTCTTGAATATCTTGAATATTAGTTAACTCAAAACACATATCATCCTTTTTTGAAAGAGACCTTAACTGGTCTCTTTTTTTTATATGTGATTTTTTGCTTTCTAGATTTTCTTTCATATTTAAAATAAAAGGAGTAATACACGAAGATGTCAATATACTTGATTTTTGAATTCATCCAGATTTCTTTTACAATTTGTTTGATCATATGTGAAATTATCGAATATAGAGAACGTCAAATACTAGTAAATAATCTATCCAAAACAAAAAATCCTATTGTAAGGAAATGCATGAATGAGGGATATAAGAAACTTGAAAACTGTTTATATAATTTAAAATCATTTTATGGAATTTCATCTGGCATTTGTTTTTTTATATTTATCTCTCCGCTTGTTATCAACGATATTAATGAATCAAATTTATTTTATCGCAGATTTATCATAATTTCATTCATGATAGGATTTTATACCTATTCTCTGCGTTATGTAATACAAGATTTACTCTCATATTTAAAATAAAAAAAAAAGAAAAAGAAAGGAAGAAATAAATTATGGATACTTTGGATTTTGTATTTTTCTTCATAGGAATTGTTGGATTCATTCTTTATATCGTTAGCGAAATCATAATTAAAATAGATGATATCATGACTGATAAAAAGATAGACCGTTACTTTAATTCAATTGGTGTTACCGGAGCTGAAAAATGGAATCATCCTGTTTATAACCGACTGCAAGATGATCATTATATTTTTGCTGCAAGCATGGACAAAACTAAATTCTTTTTTTATTTGTGCGAAGTAATAGGGCTACAGCTAAGTGTAGTGAAAGCAGGCTTTTATCCGATAGATTTGAATCCGATGGATTTGATAGCTTCCATCATAATCATTGGATATTTGGAAATAGTAGTTGTTTTAATTGCAGTTGTCCACTTCAAGATTTTTTATGATTCTTACGAAGATAATTTGAAATATCATGAAGAATTACAAAAAAGAAAGAATAATCCCAATTCTGACGATAATCTAGAACATAACAAAAAGAAAAAGCCGAAAAAGAGACCTAAAAAGAAAAGCCAAAATTCAAAGAAGAAAAACAAAAAGAAAAAAGATAGAAAGGAGAAAAAGAAATGAGCTATACCAGCCTATATGGTATTAAATCCGATTTTACAGCAGTGGAGTTAAAACAATACAAAAATTCTTGGTTGTTTCTGCCACAGATTTACAAAATCCTTGGAGAAAAATATTTGAATGAAAAAGATACATATAAAGTACTGTTCACTTCAAAGAATCTGGATAAATTAGAACGCAATGTTTCAAAATCTAAAAGAACAGAAGATCGCGTTTTGTGGCTGCTTGTAAACCAACAGATATTTTTTACAAAAGATAAAACATTTATTGCTGATTGCATTCAAAAGTTTTTTATGGAAGATGTTAGATATTATCATCCAGATAATATGGACCTAATTGAATGGTATGATAAGATTCGAAAAGATATTTCTGCATTAGATGAGAAAAAATATCCATACTTTATATTCAATGCCACCTCTGTAACAGATTCCGTTTATAATATGTTTTTCCGGTTTAATGATGATACACTTGAAGACATTCCGATTTCTTTAAAAGAAAAAGATGAAGATATCGTAGATTTTGTATACATTGAAAATGGAAAGATTAAAAAGCTCATTTCAAATTTGGAAATTTAATTTCTTATATGTGAAAATTATTCTTTCTGAAAAAACTCATATTTATATTGAAACTTTTTCAAAGACGAAAGGAGAATATAAACATGGGAAAATTAAGTACTTTTATTATCAATGGAGCACCAATGAGTGGAAAGGACACATTTGTACGTCAGTTACAGAAAGAATTTCCTGATCAGGTTGTAAATTTTTCTACCATTGATTCCGTCAAAGAGCTATATAAAGTAGCTGGATGGGATGGTAAAAAAGATGCTGAGTCACGAAAAGTATTATCTGATATGAAAGATTATCTGACAAAGAAATTTGATCTGCCATTCCTGGAGGTCCAGAGCAAGATTTCTGAAACACTGAAAACAGCCTCTAATTCTGAAAAAGATATGATGCTTTTCATTCATGTAAGAGAGCCTCAGGAGATTGACAGACTCAAAAAAGCTCATCCAGACATCGTAACGATTCAGGTTGTTCGTAATTGTATCAAAGATCTTCCTGCAAGTAATCATGCGGATGCCAATATCAATGATTACCAGTATGATATTACGGTATATAATAATGAAACAGTCAAAGACCTACGAAATCGTGCATTAGTTCTTGCAGCAGAGCATGGATTAAAAAAAGCAGAACCGAAAAGGGTTTCCATCGAATTTGAAGTTCCAGAAGGAATGAATGAAAAAGAATTTGAACAGATGATGAAATATGCCAGTCATATGTTGGTCATGCCACCAAGTACCCCATTAGATATTATCTTAAAAAATTTACATTAATTTTCAGTAAAAAGACTCAGCATATCGTTGGGTCTTTTTGTAGTTATCAAAACTTCTAACACTCATATTTGCTTTGTAGACAGTTGACGATAGGAGAAATTAAATTTCTTCGATATTCAAAGCAGAAATATTTCTGCAAAGGGAGAAGATATGATGAAAGAAGCTAGATATGATAAGATTGAGAATTATTTTACAGAAGAGACTAGAAAACATTGCAATCGTGTAACACACTATGTAGAACTACTCACAAAACAATTGAACATATTGGGGGTTGATCAGAAAATTATACTTGCAGCAGCACAAATCCATGATATTGGAAAGTTTTATATTCCTGATAACATATTAGACGCCCCAAGACCTTTAACTCGATTAGAACGCGAAGTTATTGATATGCATGCTTACTATGGATATGAGGCTTGTAAAGAATTAGATTATGGAACAGAAGAAGTTAAAGAGTTAGTTTTATTACATCACGGAATGAATAAATATCGCAAATTAAAGGATGATCAAATCGGAAACTTTGCAAAAAAATATTATCCAATTTTGATCGCAGCAGATATGTATGATGCATTAACAAGTGATCGTGTTTATCGAAAGGCATTAGATCGTGAGACAGCATTAAAAATCATCGCTGAACATTCAGAAGTTTATCATTGGGTATTTTCTGCATTAGAAGAGGTTACAAAGGGAGAGAATTTATGAGAAAGCCAATGTCCCCATGTTACAAATGTGAATTTCATTCAAGTACTTGTCATGCGAATTGTGGATTTTATCAAAAATTTCATGATGATTTAGAAGAATGGAATGCTATCATTCGAAATGGGAAAAAACAATTATACAGTACAAGATATGTAAACTATGTACGAAAAATTGCTGGAGAAGTTTAAGAGAGCGTCATGCTCTCTTTTTTTATATGTGATTTTTTCTTTTTAAAGAATCTCTCATATTTGTATTGAAAGCAATCTTAATTTTGTAGCAGAAGGGAAAATTATGAGTACGAAAATATATAATGCATATATCTTAAAAGGAGATTACGATCTCATTTCGTTAAATGAATTTTGTGATGATCTTCGGAAGGAAGTGACAAAGATTAGTGAACAAATGGCTCTCGACTGGGCAGCTAATAAGACTTTGTACTACTACAACTTCAAAAAGCTTCATGGTTCTCAGGTTGTGCAGGACATGATAAAGAAAACGAAAAATTCCAAAGAAATGCATGAGATATGGAAATTGGTGGATGTAGATAGATGGGATAGTCTGTATTGTAATATCTCCGATACGGCTTTTGGACGAAATCTTCAAAATCAGAGAAAAAGGGAGATCATTCAGATCTTTCCTTTGCAGGATAAAATTCTTGTCATGTTTTTTGGAAGTAAGGATATCCAAAACTATTTGGAAAATACAGGACATTTCGATGACTATCATTACCAAAATCAATGTGAGAAACCAGATGCGATTTCTGAGGAAGAATGGAATAGACGATGCATAGATTGGAGAAAGGCAATCGGTCCAGATTATGTTCCATGTAAGCATGGATTTTGCGTGGAACTCTTTGATATAAACAATGTTTTTCCGAAATTTGTCATTTCTGATGAAACGATTCATATTAAAAACGAGGAAGCTCAAACAAAAGAATTGATTAAAACATTAAGTATGTCGAATGTAAAAGGCTATCCAACAAACGAAAAATCATTTGATGAATGGTTTCGGTTCAAAGAATCAGAAGAATACAAGGAATGGATTAAGGATGCAAAAAAGCTTATTCATTCGAAATGTGATTTCATAACAACAAAAGAGGAATTCATTGATTTGCTAACTGATCTGCACACCAATAAGTGGTAAATCAGTTAAAGGGTACAAAGTGTCCTATGGTGACAAAAGAATTGTCCGTTGTTGATATAAAGATATTGTTTGATTTTGAATCTTTCATATTTGTAATGTAACAAAATATGACGATTCAGAGAAAGGAAAAAGAAAATTATGGGAGAAAATAGAAATTCGCATTATTGGATCAATCGGAATCATAGAAAGAAGAAAGCCGAAAAACATGTGCAGGAAATTGCTATGCAATGCACACTTGCAGCATCTGCCACTGGCGTTAATCCTATTGAAAACAGCATTCAAAATACAAGGTTATACGATGATAACATTTTTTCACATGTTGTAAAACGTCCAATGATAACAAAAGAATTGTCCATTGTTGATCTGGATTCTGCAGCTGCAGTTTTTCATTATTATGACAAAGATAAAAAGATGGCTGTCTTAAATTTTGCAAGCTATAAACATCCAGGCGGAATGTTTTTACAGGGAAGTTGTGCTCAGGAAGAGAGTTTATGCCATGCATCGGCTTTATATAATGTTTTATCAAAATGTCAGAGCTTTTATGATTGGAATAATCAGTATAAGAATCGTTCCTTATATTTAAACCGAGCCTTATATTCCCCTGATGTCCCATTTTCATCAAAGCATGGAGATATTAGTCACATCATTAATTGTGATGTGATCACATGCGCAGCTCCAAATAAAGCATCTGCTCAGAAATACTGTCATGTGTCTAATGCAGAAAATCATGACGTTTTGGAATCAAGGATCCGTTTTGTATTAAGTATCGCTGAACATGAACAGGTTGATACTTTAATTCTTGGGGCTTTTGGTTCAGGGGTCTTTGGACAGAATGGAACAGAAGTGGCTGAAATCTTTAAAAAACTTCTGACTGAAGAATTTTGGACATTTGAAAAAATCATTTTTGCGATTCCAAATGATACAAGAAATGGAAATTATCAAAAATTCATGAATGTCATGTCTGACGTCATAACCAGAAAGGATTGATCAACATGAAACAGTATCTTGTAGAACGCCCAAATGGTAATGTTATTGTAACCATTTTGAGAAATAAATCAGATCATACATACTCCTATGTGAACTTAACAAAAGGACATATCTGTCCATGCCGTTTTGCATCTGAAGAAGAAGCATTACATGATATGGATCAGAAGATCAAAAGCGGAGAGATTTTGCGCTATATTCTTCTCAATTAGATTCTAATTTTCAAAAGAGTCATTTTTGTGGCTCTTTTTCTTTTGTTTCAAAGAAAAAATAGGGTATAATAAAAGAAAAGCACACCAAAGGAGACAAACTATGAAAGAATTTCAAATGCCAGCACTTACAAAATACATCATTGATCTGAAAAATGAAAAACATCCAGAAACAAATATTTTTGAAAATTGTGATATTAACGAAGCAAAAAAGATGCTAGCCATGATCGATATTCAGGCGGATATATGCACAAAAGAAGAACATGATCCAGAATCTCAGATCCATCAATTTGAATTCCTGGCAGCAGACAATAAAGAAGATATTATCAAACTTTCTTTGTTCTACAACGGAAATATCCAAATTCTTATGAATGAGGAATGTGTATTTCAGCTAATATTCTGATACTTTTATCTTTTCCTTCATCTCTCATATTTGTTTTGTAAAGTAGATGACGATTTAGAGAGAAAAGGAGAAAAGATCATGACAAAATCAATTGAAATTAAAGAAGAAAATATTGTGGAACTGAACAAGTACATTGATCAGCTAGTCAAAGAAAATCAACCGTCCCCTTGCATTTTCAAAAAATGTAATGTGGATACAGCAGCTAAATTGTTAAAGATTCTTGGAATTTCAACAAATGAATGCATTAGCGAAAAACATGATGGCAACCATAAATTTCAGTTTTATACAAATGAAAAACAAATCATAAGAATTACTGTTTACTGCAATGGTTGGATTCAAGTTTGGGTTAATGATGATCCTTTGTATTCACTGTACATGTAGTATGGAGAAAATTTTAAGAGAGGCCGAAAGGTCTCTTTTTTTTATATATGATTTTTATCTTTCCTTTCATCTTTCATATTTACATTGAAACATTTTAATGACGATATAGAGAAAGGAAAATGAATTATGGTAAATTTATCAGTAACAGCAGAAACAAATGTAGAAGGTAATATTCGAATTGATTACATTACGATTTTAACCACTGATGGAAAAGAAATTAATCTAAATTGGGAATACAGTTATTGTTCTCAAGATGAACCGTCTGATCCATCCTCTTTTATTTTAAAATCAATGCGGAAATCTGAATCATTCTATGAGAATGTCTTTTTTGATGATGAAGAAGAAGGAAAGCCAGTTTCAGATTTAAAGAAAAAGAAAGCTTTAAAAGATGCAGCAATCTTAGAAATTCAGCTATATATACCGGATTTTTCTGGAAATCCTGAGGAGATCAAATGTGATCTTAAATCGATGGATTTTGTATTTCGAAAGCAGGAATCTGGGCAGACAAAATATAGTCCTTATAGTTTACCGATCAAATATGATGAAAAATTCACATTGGTCATTGAAAAATAAGAGGAGGCGAAAAGTTATGGGATTCACTAAGCCACCAGAGGGAACTGTAATCACAGAAGACGAGGCAATTGCACAAGGTGCAGATGATTTTGACATCGCTTTGGGCTTTATGGAAGGATATATTACTCCATCAAGACCACATCTTACACCTTTAGAAAAAGCTCATGGAAAAATTGTTGCTAGACGAATGGACACATATTATGACGTAACAATCTATGAAGATGGATACGAAGATTGCTATCCAATTGGAGATTAAGAAGGAGAAAACAATGAAGCTAAATTTAAGAATAAAAAGTGATAAGAAAAAAAATATGGAATACTGGGATGATATGGAAGATGAATGTAGAAAACTGTTGGATACAATTCTTTCTGACTATGCCAGCACGAATGTATCTAAAATCGATGAAGATACACGTATCGATATCAGTAAATCTATTTTGGAAACTATCATCCAAAAATGTGGAGAGTATGGAATCGATACAGATGCTGCTTTTCCATATGTTGATGAAGATTATTAAGAAGGAGAAAAACTATGAAGATGACAAATAATGTTCATGTAGGAGAAATTGTATTTATTGTAACAGCAGAGCATGAAGAAAGTGAATTAGCAGCTTACCTAAATGGTGAAAAAACAAAATATACGGTCATGCCTGCAGAAATCTGTGATATCACAGAAGAGGGAAATATCGTTGTAAATCCTTATCATATTACTTTTTTGCCAAAAGAAGATGTTTATGAATTTGGAATTCCTTCATTAGAAAATAACCTTTTTGGCATTTCACAGGTTCTATGTTTTTCAGAAAAAGACGCAAAGAAGCATATATTAAAACAAAAGTTAATCGATGAATTTAAAAATCGTTCTTACGAAGATAAAGAAGCTTCTTTAGAACAGCTTTTATTAATGAAAGCTGGATTTACTGTCAAACGAGATCAAAAAGACATGGAACGAGAATTATCAGAAGATGTTCATTCCGTTAATTTTGCAAGTTTCATAACATTTGCAGGTGGATTAACAAAGGTGATTGTTTATGATAATAACACCATGAATATTTTATGGCATGGAATCGTAGACGATATTCCATTTCCAAAAGTTCCTTATGGTGACTGGATTGTGGAACATCATACCGTTGTAAATGATGAAGATATTCTAAAAGTATTTTTGAAAGAACCAGGAGATCATTTCGATCGAACATGGAGTAATATCAAGATTACCAATATCAAATGGGATACATCCGAAGATGCAAAAGTCTGGGCAAAACTTCCTGATGAAGTTGATGTTTTGGACATGGATATCGATCTATCAAAATATGATCCATCTAAAGATCTGGATTATGATGATGAATTCCTAGATGACGTATCTGAATGGTTAACATCTCATTATGATTTTTGTCATGATGGATTTGATATCGTTACAAAATAATTTCATAATTACTTTTCAAGGGGCAGCAATGCCTCTTTTTATATATGGGTTTTATCTTTTCTTCCATCCGTCATATTTAAGATGCAAATATAAATGACGATAAGAGAAAGGAAATGTAAAAATGAGAAGAAGTAAATTAAAATTCAAAGCAACAGTAATTTGTCCAAAATGTGGGAAAACATTAGTTACAGAGTCTGCCTATAGAGACTATCCGCTTCAGTGTTTGAACTGTGACGAAGATTTTTATTTTATGGAAGTAAATGGTGATGAATATAATACATCTGTATTTCTTCCACTTGACAAAGAAGATCCTCGTATTCAAGAACTGCAAGAAGCAGGCAATCTGATAAAAATGAAAGATGATTTATTTATGGTATCTTTTCGTGATTTCAGATTATTAGAAGCTTGTGGATGGTTAAAAGATCATGTAGACATTCATTTGGAAAATCTATTGGAATCTGGCGAAAAAATCCAGAAATATGTATTTGCAGAAGATCCATGTCTGACTTTTGGCTGCATTATAGATGAGGATGCTGAATTTACAGCAGATGCATTAGAAGATACCTTACATCGTTTGATCGATGAAGGCGCAAGTAGATATAAAATTTACGAACTGACAAGAATGATCCATGAGGATGGAAATGAAGCACTTATCAATCAAGATGATGCAATTTCTGTAGATCTTGGGTACTACATCACAGGAAATATTACTTTAATTTAAAAAAGGAGAAAAGCTATGAGAAAATATGTATCTTTTCAGGAACAGCGTAAGGAAATTGATGCTTTGCGAGACACCATTAATGGAGAATTAAATCGTATTGCCCTTACAGAGGATCCAAAAGAAGTCGAACAAATGCTCAAATATTTGAATCACAATATTCAGAAATATGCAAAGAAAAATCTGGATGCGATTCATGGTGTTTGGAACCCAGATATTGTGAAAGGTGGGATTCCTAATCATGCAATGCCAGGATTTGTGAAAGGAGAAAACAAAGATGATTGACATGAATCTTGATTTTCTTGTAAATGCAGTTGTTTGTGATTATCCATCTCTCGCTAGTATCACATTCAGAGCAATGAAAGGTGAAGAGCTTGTACTGAATTATTGGAATGGAGATGGATACGATTGGGATGATCATTTTAATCCAATCAGTGATAAAAAGGATGAGTTTAAAGAGATTCATGCCGAATTCAAAGATATCTCTTTTTACTCAAAACATGAAGATGAAGAAGATTTTTCGGATTCTGTAATTGCTGAGAAGTTAAAAAACGCAAAAATTGAAGAAATTCATACATATACTGACTTTATTGGAAAAGAAAATGACATTAAACTGGTTTTGAAACAAATAACATTTCATTTTTCAAATAGTAGTGATTATCAATTTCCAATTAACGAAGATTACAAGGTCTTTATCGATTAAAAAGGAGAAAACTTATGAGATATGCAAACGAAAAAATTGTTGAAAAATTAAGAAAGAGATATCCCGAAGGATGTCGTGTAGAGCTTGTGAAAATGAATGATAAGCAGGCTCCGCCAATCGGAACCAAAGGAACTGTATTTGGAGTAGATGATGCAGGAAGTATCATGGTTTCTTGGGACAGTGGCAGTCACTTAAGTATCATTTATGGAGAAGATGTTTGTCGAAAAATCAACGAATAAGGAGAGAAAATGGCAATCGTAAAAAATAATAATCCTAATTCAGAATTTGGCCAGTGTCTTTCTGAATTGTTAAAATCATCGAATGTTTCGCAAAGAGAATTAGCTCACAAAATTGGAATTACAGAAGCAGCTATTTCACGATATATCAATTCCAATCGTACTCCGAATGGGAAAATCATTGGAAGTATCGCAAATGCTCTGCACGTAAGCACTGATTATCTAATTTATGGCCATGATGATAATACAGCAGATACAGACTATTGGAAGATATATCACTGGATCAAAAAGAATGCTTATCAGTTATCATTTGAACAAAAACGAGAGCTTATACTTTTGTTACTTACAGAAGAAAATGGAAAATAAGGAGAAAAGTTATGAAAATCAAAGAATACACAACGGAATTAGATGTCGATAAGAAAAACGTATTGAGAGAAGTAGGACATTACGTAATCGTCAAAGAAAAATACAATAGTCCACAAAAATTTGCAGATTTTGCAAGAGAAAAGCTGCACCTCGATATGAGAGCAGAAGAATATGTATACATTCTTGGACTAACAAGTAAAAATCATGTACTTGGAGTATTTGAAATATCGCATGGAAGTATTGATAGATCAGTGTGTGGAGTAAGAGAAATCTTTGTCCGTTTACTACTAAGCGGTGCGGCTCAGTTTGTTATGATCCACAATCATCCGTCAGGAGATGATTCTCCATCAAGTATGGATTGTCAAGCTACACAAAGATTGATCGAAGCTGGAAAATTAATGGGAATTCCTATGGTTGACAGCATTATCATTGGCGATGTTGGACATTTTAGTATCAGAGAAGAAGGCATGGCCAGATTTTAAAAATAAATAGAAATGGAGAAAGATATGCGAGATAGAATCTACAAAGCATTCCATGAAGATATTGAACATACGGACTTTTTAGAAATAGATAAGCTAAAGCAACAATTAGACGAACTCAAGCCCGATGATGATTTTGTTCCATATGGATTAAAAAGCTACAAAGAAGCTTTTGATGTCCGTTTCATCCATGCATCAGTTGCAATCGAGAATGAAAATATAACACTAAGTGATGTTGATGTAGTCTTAGAAGGAAAATATATTCCAGCAAATATTTCTTCATTAAGAGATATATTTTCAATTAAAGGATGTGCAGATGGATGTGCTTTGATTGATATGGAGTTAAACAAAAACAGAGAACTTACAGGAAAGCTGATCAAAGAGATCCATGAAAAAGTTCTCTTAGAATATCCTGTAGAAATACGTGGTGTTTATCGTTCTGTTCCTGTCTGTATCAATGGATCGCTAACAGAAGTAGCAAAACCTGAAGAAATATCTGATCTGATGCATTCACTATTTTGGTTTTTCGAACGATCTTACGAACATCCAATTGGTATGGCAGCAGCTTTTCATGTCATGTTTGAAAATATTCACCCGTTTCAAGATGGGAATGGACGAACAGGGAGATTAGTTATGAATTACATGTTACAGCAATTTGGATATCCTCCAATCATCATAAAACACGGTCCAACAAATGATTACAAATTAGCTTTGCAGAAATGGCAAGTATATGGAAATTCTGATATGTTTTTGAATCTCGTAAAAGATTGCTTGGTTAAGGAATTGAAAGAATACATTAGAATCATTGAAATAACGAGAAAAACTGTGAAGAGTTTGAATGAATAGTACCATTTTTACACGAAGAGAGCGAAAGCTCTCTTTTTTTATATTTTTTTTCATCTCTCATATTTATCATGTAGTAATTAATTGACGATATAGAGAAAAGGAGAAAAATTATGAGATTTAACACTGCGGAAGAGATGTATGAATATTTAAAAAATGGATATGCCCTTTATCATCCAAAATCAGAGATTTATGTATTTCTTTATAATGCCAAAGGTGCTTTGTGCACTTATCATTTATCAAAAGATCAGGTAAAAGAAATCAGTAAACAAGCAAAACAGAATCATGAACATTGGGAGATTTTCCTTGGCTTTGGTGAAGATGTTTTAGAAGATGATGAATTTTCTATTACCCCACCACTTGAATTTTGTGAAAAACATTATCAAGAATCAGACTGGTTGGATACAGAAGATATCAATCTTGAAGAACCAGATTGTTATTTGCTTTGCTGCTTGGATGATGAAAATTATACTTCAGCTCAATATTTCACATTTTCATCCATGACAGAAGCAAAAGAGTTCTGCTATCAGTTTGCGAAAGAAAATTATTCTGATGAAGATCTTCAATTTAAAGAAAGTAGTTTTTATCATGAGGATGGACATAAAGCTGTAAGGATTGATTATATCTATGGGAATTCTTTTGAGGTAAATTATATTTTTCCAATCCATATGAAAAATAATGAAACATCTTTTTGTATTTGGCATCATGCATATGACGGTGTTCGTTTTGAGATTAGAAAATCTGGTTCTTATGAAGAATGCCACAGATTTGCAAAAGATGTTTCACAAAGAACTTATGAAATGCTATCAGAGATAGCGCCTGATAAAGTAAATCGACATGAAGAAGACGATCAATGGATACTTGATGATGGTACAGAATGGGAAGTATGGGATATCATTACAATCCATAGACAGAATCATTCCAATGCATTTGTCGCTCCATTATCAATATACCAGCTTTCCAAGGTTAAAACGATGGATCAAATGTCAGGATTCTGTATGGAGCAGTGGCTTGATGATAATGTTGATTTTGCATGGGGGCTCTTTCATAATGACAAACTAATTGGATATTGTTCCATTGGGATTGCGGATGATGCAGATCCTCTTGTTGAAGAACATGAAGCTTATAAAGAAGATTCTTCTTTATTACTAAGCGATGTTTTCATACTTCCTGAATATCGAAATCATGGATATGGATCACAAATGATCAAAGAATCCATTGAAACAAGATGGAAAATGGATGGAGAAAAGAATACTGTATACCTACATGCAATGGGTGTTACAGGCGATTTGTCTTATGATGAAAAATTAAAATCGTTTTATGAGAAAATTGGATTTTCAGAGTTATGCAGTGATCGTGAGATCATGGTATTGACTGCAGATTAAGAGGGCTTCGGCTCTCTTTTTTTTATGTTTTTTTTCATCTCTCATATTTGAATTGTAAATCATTGACGAAGAGAGAAAGGAGAATTATTCATGCAAATCAAATTACACATTGAAACAGATCAAGAGGTGTTAAAAGATGTTATGGTGGAAAACAATGAAAACGATTTTTATAAGGAAATCGGGAGCGTTCTTCCAGATTTGAAAACAGATCTTCCACAAACGCTTTATGTTACCTCAGATCTGGGATCTGCTGAATTCTACTTGGGGAAACGAGGAACATATACGGAAAATGGAATTGATTATCCTTCCATGTATGTAAAAGAGAAAAACAATTTCATTCAAGGATTAACTCCTGCTGCCTATCCCGATGCTTATCTTACCTGCATCCATCCAGAATCTAATAATTACAAATATTATTGGCTTCGACCAAATGCAAATGGAATTGGTGCAACGTATGGAAGAATCGGTGTAAAAAGAGGAGAAATGTTTGGAGCAAAGGACCTGAAAAATCCATATCCAACCCATCTTTATTGGATCCGCTATTATGAAAAACTTTCCAAAGGATATGTTGATCAGTCAGATATTTATCTGCAGGATCAGAAACCAAAAAAGAAAAAAGCTGCTTCCTTTAAAGCAAACATATCTAAGGAAAAAGATGGTACAGCATCACATGAGCTTTATTGCCTTTTGAAATCCTACGCAAAACATGTTGTCAAAACAACTTTGACAAATGAGCATGTAACAATTGCGCAGGTAAAAGCTGCAAAACGGATCCTGCAAGAAATGGGAAAAAGAAAGACTGTCAAAGGATTTAATAATCAGTTGTTAAAATTGCTGCAGGTAGCTCCAAGAAAAGAACGTTATATTCAAAAATTATTAGCAACTGCAGAAAGTGATTTTGCAGATATCATTTATCGTGAAGAGAATCTGATTGCAGCGATGGAAGCTGTTGCATCTGATGAAAATACAACAATTGATATCCAAGAAAACTCTTTTACCGCAGATCATATTGAAGTTTATTATGCAACAGAAAAGCAGAAGAAAGAAGTGATCGCTCATTTATCTGATCGGTTAAAAGGAAAAGTTCATCAGGTATATCGTGTGATCAATCAAAAGCATAAGAAACGTTTTAATGATTATCTGAAAAAAGAAGATATCCATCAGGTCAAACAACTATGGCATGGATCCAGAAATGAAAATTGGTTTTCTATCTTGGAAAATGGATTGCAATTAAATCCAAATGCGATCATTACTGGAAAAATGTTTGGAAAAGGAATCTATTTCGCTCCATCTTCTAACAAGAGCTGGAATTATACCAGTTACCGTGGCACATCATGGGCAAGTGGAAATAGTGATACAGCTTTTATGGGGCTTTATGCAACTGCTTATGGAACACCACATGATGTTACGATGTCTGAAAGCTTTTCTCAGAATAAGTTAAAAAATCTTCATTGTAATTGTGTCCACGCACATGCTGGAAGCCAACTATTAAATGATGAAATCATTTTTTACAATGAATCCGCAATGCTTTTAAATTATATCGTAGAATTCAAATGATCTATTTTGAAGGAGCCTTCGGGCTCCTTTTTTTATATGTGAAAAACTTTTTTCTTCAAATCTCTCATATCTGTAGTAGAACGGAATGTTCTTGTTATAAAGAAAGATGGATCAGAGGCGGAAGTCCAAGTTATCCGTTAAAACAACTACATGATAGAAAAATCCAGAAGAACCTGGTGCTGTTGAGAGGGCCATCAGTTAAAAATAACCTTTCCCATACCGGACACTGTGTCGTGGCAGACCAAGGATGGGAGGAATTGC
>OGDN01001059.1_pt1 | contig 49514 bp, 41 predicted proteins | sample 1570271 | NCBI WGS metagenome assembly OGDN01 (sample SAMEA4384481, study PRJEB24528) | human gut metagenome | reverse complement strand
CATATATCTCAGGTTAGTGGCGTTTTTTTGAAGAGTCAATGTCAGTGCAGTTGTAATGATGCACTCACGAAATTATCAATAACTTGTCGGTATGGGAACTGTTTTAAGCGGTGTTGGCAATATACTTCACTGTGTGGGCTTTAATAACAATCAGTTTATCGACAATCTGAGCTGTACTGAAAAGGTACAGCTCAGATGTATTAAGTTAATCAATAAAATCCGCCGTCTACTCCGAGTATCTGACCTGTGACGAAGCCTGCAAAGGCAAGGTATACAGCCGCCTTTGCCACATCATCGGGTGTTCCGAGCCTGCCGAGCGGAGTTTCGGCGATAAGCTCGTTCATCTCATCGGGCGACAGGTGAGCATTGTTCATAGGGCTGTCGATTACTCCCGGTGCGATGCAGTTTACGGTTATTCCGCTGGGGGCGACCTCTTTGGAGAGCGATTTTGTGAAGCCGATAAGTCCTGCCTTGACCGTTGAGTAAGGCACTTCGCAGGATGCTCCGTATACTCCCCACACCGATGAAATGTTGATGATACTTCCCTGTTTGCGATTTATCATAAAAGGCAGTACCGCCTTTGTCATATTGAATGCTCCTGTAAGGTGAACATCAATCATATTGTACCAGTCAAGCTCGGTGACATCGCTCAGCATTTTAATCTGTGATATGCCGGCATTATTGATAAGCACATCTATTTTTCCGAAATCAGCCGCTATGCGTTCTACTGCAGCCGACACCTCTTTAGCGGAGGTAACATCTGCCTTATATGCCGTGCAACCGAGTTCATTTTCAAGCTGACAGGCTTTTTCATCGGAGCTTTTGTAGATTATAGCAACATCGTTTGTTTTTGCGAAGGCACGAGCCATAGCACTGCCGATAGCTCCTGTTCCGCCTGTAATAATTACTGCCATAGTAATCCTTTCGATTATAAAACAGGCATTGCATTACCTGCCTAAGTTAATGCAATGCCCTGCTTATTTACTTGCCTGTTACCTTTATCTCGTCGCCGTCTGCGTCAACGTCTATCTGTGATATGTTGCCGTCGGCTTCGACTATGATATTTGCTACCTTGTCCTCAATATCCTTACGGACAACTTTGCGGACATCTCTGCCGCCGAACTTGCCGCCGGACGCTTTTTTCGCAACAAGCTCATAAGCCTCATCGCTGACGTTAAGCGTTATGTTCTTTTCAAGCAGAGGCTCTTTCATCTCGCCTATCATAAGTCCGGCAATGCCCTTGTAGGCATCGAGGGTGAGGGGCTTGAACACTACTACCTCGTCAACACGGCTTAAGAATTCGGGGCGAAGGAATTCGCCAAGAGCCTTCATCGCCTTGTCCTTTGAAATATCCGCCTCGCTCTTTGCAAAGCCAAGACCGCTTGTATTGAACGATGAGCCTGCGTTTGAGGTCATGGCGATTACGGTATTCTCGAAGCTGACCGTTCTGCCGTGAGCATCGGTTACCTTGCCTTCGTCAAGAATCTGCAGGAGAATGTTCATTACATCGGGGTGAGCCTTTTCTATCTCGTCAAAGAGAATTACGGAATAGGGCTTTCTGCGTACCTTTTCGGTGAGCTGGCCAGCCTCATCGTATCCTACATATCCGGGAGGCGAGCCGATAATTCTCGAAACGCTGTGCTTTTCCATAAACTCGGACATATCGAGCCTTATAAGCGGATCGACCGTGTTGAAAAGTTCGTTTGCAAGCACCTTTACAAGCTCGGTCTTGCCGACACCGGTAGGTCCTACGAAAATGAATGACGCAGGTCTGCGGCGTGCGGAGAGCTGAACTCGTGTTCTTTTTATAGCGGCGGCTACAAGCTCGCACGCTTCGTCCTGACCGACTACCTTTGATTTAAGCACGGTTTCAAGGTTTGCGATACGCTTGAATTCGGTTTCAAGCAGCTTGCTTGCGGGGATACCCGTCCACAGCTCGATGACCTTGCAGACATCGTTTTCTGTAACGTGTACTTCCTTTATCATAGGCTCAAGCTCGTCAATACGGGCTGTATTCTTAGCAAGCTCGGTCTTTATCTCGGCAATACGCTGATAATCCTTGTTCTCGGTTTCAGCGGACAAGTTGTTTTCTTCGGTTTCAAGAGCCTTGTTTTTCTTTTTAAGCTGTTCGTACTCGGTAAGCTCCTTGCTGTTTATGCTGGCGCAAGCCGCCGCCTCGTCGAGCAGGTCTATCGCCTTGTCGGGAAGATACCTGTCGGTAATGTAGCGTTCGCTGAGAACGGCACAGCTTTTTAAAATATCATCGCTGACATACAGCTTATGGTATTCTTCGTAGTATTCCTTGATGCCCTTTAAAAGCTCGATAGTATCCTCTATTGACGGCTCGTTTGCCGTTACGGGCTGGAAACGTCTTTCAAGTGCGGAGTCCTTTTCGATATACTTTCTGTACTCGTTGAACGTTGTAGCGCCGATGACCTGCACCTCTCCCCTTGACAAAGCGGGCTTGAGGATATTTGCGGCATTCATCGTGCCTTCGCTGTCGCCTGTGCCGACAAGGTTATGAACCTCGTCAATAAAGAGGATAATATTACCTGCGTTCTTTATCTCCTCAATAAGCGCTTTCACACGGCCTTCAAACTGACCTCTGAACTGCGTGCCAGCGACAAGGGAGGTAAGGTCGAGCATATAAAGCTCCTTGCCCTGAAGTCTGAAGGGAACATCGCCGTCCGCCAGCTTCTGAGCTATGCCTTCTGCAATAGCGGTTTTACCGACACCGGGTTCGCCTATTATGCAGGGGTTGTTCTTTGTACGGCGGGATAAAATCTGCATAACACGGTAGATCTCTTTATCTCTGCCGATTATACGGTCAACCTCGCCTTTTTTTGCCTTGGCGGTAAGATTGGTACAATAGGTATCAAGGAATTTTCTCTTTTTCTCCTCCTTTTTCTTATTGTGCTTCTTATCGTCCTTTACGTCCTGTTTTTCGCTTTCGGTCTGACTGTCCTTGTTTGCGGCAAAACGCTTGAAGAACGGCATCATTGTGCCTGCGCCGCCCGGTGTGAAGTCATCGTCTGCACCGCTGTCTGCGTCTGTTTCTTCATCGACGTCACCGAAAATCATTTTATAGCTTTCTTCAAGGTCCTCATCGCTGATTCCCATTTTTTCAAGGTAGTCGTTTACCTGCGGAACACCGAGCTCTTTTGCGCAGATAAGGCAAAGTCCCTCGTCACGCTTGTCGTTGCCCTGTATTGTTGAGATAAAAACTACCGCTTGTCTTTTTTTACATCTTGAGCAAAGCATTTATATCCAACCTTTCTTTAGGTTCTTTTGTATTTTTATTGTTTTATTGTATTGTAAGCTGTTATCGCTTATGCGAAGCGGCGGTTTCGTGAAATAACACTGCCGTTAACAGCTTACTTATTATTATAGTTCTCTTTTGTTAACTGAGTATTTAGTTAAGGAAATCGAGGAACGAGAAGTTGTATATTTTACTGAACGCAAAAGACTTGTTGATTGTCATATCGTTCAGGAATATAAGCGTGTTGTTTGTCAGCTCAACAGCCATATGGGCTAGTATCACGACAATGAACACTATTACAAGTCCCTGCAAAAGTCCTGCTACACCGCCCAGAAGCGAATTCAGCTGTCCTATAAGCGGCAGCTTGTTTATAACGGATGTCGCCTTTATTAATATCGAGAGGATAATAAATATAAGAATGAACAGAACAACAAATATGATCGTTCTTAACGGTACAAGCACTATGGGCTTTGCAACATTGTCAAGAACAGCCTTGCCGGGATTGCCCGACGACTGCACTACGCTTACAACAACGCTGTTTATCGTACCGCTGTCAAGGTCCTCTATCGTCTTGCCTTTAAGGTCGAGAGCAGGAACGGTTTCGCCGACTTTATCTATTATTTCATTTACGCTGTCGGCAATATCACTGTTCTTGATATTCTGTGCAAGAACCTCCGTAAGTATCATATTCTCGATGCCGTACTTCTCAATGTCGCTTTCGTATATCTGCACAGAGCCGAGATTGATATTTGAATAATCAATGTTTTTATCCACGCCGAATGAGGTAAGATCGACCTTGCTAATGCCTGTGTTGCTTAAGTTTACATTACCGAGATTTACGGTTACCTTGCCTGCCTTATCCGCTTTCAGCTCAAGGCTGTCAATGCTCTTACCGTTTATTTTTGCCTTTTCCATATCTATCTTGCCTATCTGTGTAACAACGTTGTCACCGAGCGCATCGTTTATAGAAGTCGAGATAGTCTGTTCAAGCGGTTTACTGATAAAGCTGTCATATATCCAGCCCGAAACGCCGTTGCTTATCATAAGCGCTATCACAAATGACGCCGCAAAGGCGCACAGCCTCAGCACCATACGGACAAAGCCCTTTTTAGCTCCTATGAACATCATACCTATAAGTATAGCCGCAAGAATAACATCATAAAACCAGAAAAATTCAGTTCCCATATTCTTTCCTTTCTGCAATTAAAGCTGTATGCAATCAAGGCTGTCATACCCCATAAGAAGTATTGAGCCGCCAACCTTTATAAAATCCGAATAGCTGTCTTTAAGCAGAGTTTTCTTTACAGACGCCAGCGAATAATCATACTGTGTTATATCAGATTCTGTCATTACAATGACAGAGTTATCGATAACTCTTATACGCTTTACATCGGAGGATACCTCTGCCTGTGCGGTCACCTCGCACTTTTCGTCAAGAAGCACCAGCTTCTTTCCGCCGTCCGTATAATTATCAAGCACAAAAGCCTTTTTCGATGAGAGAGCGTCAAAGTTCTCTATCGTTCCCTGATAGCTGTAATTACCGATAAGCTCACCGCTGTCGGTGTTATAGGTGCGTATTTCGCTGTCGCCCGTTACGGTCAGCGTACCGCCGTTTACCGAAAGGGCAAGTGAAACGCAGTCGCTTATCGCCTGAGTCCACAGCTCAGTGCCGTCGCCCGTAATATCGTATTTAGAGAGCTTTGTGACAATATCGCCGTTATCCGAGGTCACTCTTGTAACATAGATAAACCTGTTGTCATCGGAGAATGCGACCTGCATAACGTTATCGTCAATGAAACGCTGTGTATACAGCCATTTTCCGCCGCCGTCATAAACGTAGATAACGTTTGAGTATCTTCCGCCCGATGTCACAACGGCTGTATGCTCTGAGCTGCCGAGAAAAACGGATACTATGACTTCATCGGGGATATTCTGCTTGAATATCTCGCTGGTCTTGTTGAACAGAGAAAAATCGTGACCGCCCTTATCGTAAATAACCACACGTTTTGAGTTTGAAACGATCATAGGGTGAACATAGCCGTGCTGTAAGGCAAAATTCTGTCCGCCGTTCTCATTATACGAATAAAGATAAGTGTCGCTGAGCAGTGCAAAGCTGTCATTCATAGCGCAGAAGCTGTAGTCTGACCTGCCGGTAAGACTTATCGGGTAGCCTGCTGTTTCGGTCGTGGTAGTCTGTATCCTTGAGGCGATACCACGCAGAGGCTCAAATATCGTATCACGGTATATCCATACAGGAATAAGAGCCAGAATAACAACAAGCAAAATTATAAGGTTTCTTATCCGCTTTGCTTTTTTCTTCTTTTTTCTATAAAGAGAAACATCGTTTATATCGTTGTTTTTATCCGTTTCAAGAGGATTTTTTTCGGGTACTTTCATATTTACCCCACTTTCATTTAAACATCTTTTTCGTAAAATACCTTGTTGAGATACAGTCCGCAGGGGGGAACGGTCTTTCCCGCAAACTCCCTGTCGGGCTTTGTAAGTGCGTTTATTATATCCTGCTCTGTACGTTTTCCCTCGCTGATATAAATAAGAGTTCCTACTATAATTCTTACCATATTGTGAAGAAAGCCGTTTCCGCAGACTTTAATTTCGACAAAATCACCCGTCTGCTCAACATCTATCGAATAGACGGTTCTGACGGTGGTCAGCAGATGCTCTTTAGCCTCTGCCTTGCAGAAGGACGCAAAATCATGCTCTCCGACTATAAGCTGTGCCGCTTTCCGCATTTTCTCAATATCGGGCTTATAAGGATAATGAAGCGCAGTATCCGCCGAGAAAACATCACGCACATCACCTGTGTAAATCCTGTATATGTATTCCTTTCCTTTGCTGTCAAACCTTGCGTGAAAGCTGTCGGGCATATCTTCGCAGGAAAGAAAGGCTATATCCTGCGGTAAAAGTGCATTTCCGCCTTTTATAAAGCCCTCGCAGGGAATGGGGCAGTTCGTTTTTACGTTGAACACAAACGCTCTTGCGTGCACACCCGTGTCTGTCCGTGAACAGCCGTTTATCGTTATATCCTCGCAGAGCAGTTTTGAAAGCACTTCCTCGACTGTCTGCTGTATGCTGTTTGCATTGTTCTGGCGCTGGTAGCCGTGATAGGCAGTGCCGTTATACGCCATTGTTACTTTAAGATTACGCATAGTTCACCTTAAATTCCGGGTACAGCCACATAAATGTTCATAAGAATGATTAATGTGAACATTACAGCCATTACAACCGTTGCGACAATATCCCTTGCTCCGAATTTAAGCTGTTTCATCCGTGTTCTGCCCTCGCCGCCTCTGTAGCAACGGCACTCCATAGCAAGAGCAAGCTCGTTTGCACGCTTGAAAGCGGACACGAACAGCGGTATCAGCACGGGTATCAGAGCCTTTGCCTTCTTTACAAGTCCGCCTGTGTCTAAGTTTGCGCCTCTTGCCTTCTGAGCCGACATTATCTTATCGGTTTCTTCGATAAGAGTAGGGATAAATCTCAGTGCTATAGTCATCATCATAGCAAGCTCGTGAACGGGAAAACGCAGTTTTTTGAGCGGCGACAGCAGACGCTCTATTGCGTCTGTCAGCGCTATGGGCGAGGTCGTATAGGTGAGAAGCGACATTCCGACAATAAGGAATACTATCCTCACCGTCATAAACACCGATGTATTTATGCCCTCTGCGTAAATCGTGATAAATCCCAGCTTTACAAGCGGGTCTCCCTCGCCGTGTATAAAGAACAGATTCAGTATACAGGTAAACAGTATTATAGGCATAATGGGTTTAAGGCTCTTGAAAATCAGCTTGAAGCTGATCCCCGACATCATATAAATAATCAGCATGAACAGTCCCGCCGAGATAAGCGAGCAATAATTTCCCGCCATAAACAGCATTACGACATAGGCTATATCAAGCACTATCTTGAAACGGCTGTCGAGCCTGTGGATTATTGAATTGCCCGGGAAAAACTGTCCTATTGTAATATCCTTCAGCATATCGTTCCTTTATCTATATACTGCATTATTCTGTCCTTGGCACGTTCAACAGTATATATATCTTTTCCTAAATCTACACCTTTATCTCTCAGCTTCATCATAATCTTTGTGATCTGAGGAACATCAAGACCTATCTTTATAATTTCGTCCTGTCTTGCGAATACGCTGTCTGTATCCTCGTGGCAGAACAGCTTGCCCTTGTTCATAACAAGCACCTTATCGGCATATTTTACTATGTCCTCCATAGAGTGAGAAACAAGAAGTATCGTCTTGCCGTATTTCTTGTGGTAATCGCTTATCTTGCCGAGTACCTTTTCCCTGCCTATAGGGTCAAGTCCTGCCGCAGGCTCGTCAAGGATAAGTATCTCGGGATCCATTGCGATAACGCCTGCAAGTGCGACACGGCGTTTCTGTCCGCCCGAAAGGTCAAACGGCGAGCGTTCAAGCAGCTCCTCACGGATACCCATATTTTCTGCCGCCTCACGCACTCTGCGGTCGATCTCTGCTTCATCGCAGCCCATATTCTTAGGGCCGTATGCTATATCCTTGTACACTGTTTCTTCAAACAGCTGATACTCGGAATACTGAAATACAAGTCCTACCCTGAATCTTATCGAGCGTATATCAACGCCCTTGCTCCATATATTCTGACCGTCTATCAGCACTTCACCCGATGTCGGCTTTACAAGCCCGTTCAGGTGCTGGATAAGCGTTGATTTTCCGCTTCCCGTGTGACCGATTATTCCGCAGAATTCACCTTTTTCTATAGTAAGGTCTACATTATCCACAGCGGTTGACTCAAACGGAGTGCCGACACTGTATTTATAGGTAAGCCCCTTAAGTTCTATCACATTCATTTTTTATTCCTTATTTTTGAGAATGTCGTACAGCACCTGTGCGCATTCATCTTCATCTATTATATCATCGGGAACATCAAGTCCGCATTTTTTAAGCTCGTACATAAGCTCGGTCGCCTGCGGAACGTCAAGTCCGACCGACTTTAACAGCTCCACCTGTGAGAATATCCTTTTCGGCACATCGTCAAGCAGTATATTGCCCTTGTCTATAACTATAACACGGTCTGCCTTTGCGGCCTCCTCCATATAATGAGTTATCAGTACAACGGTTATGCCGTGCTCCTTGTTGAGCGTCTTTATGGTCGCCATTATCTCTTTTCTGCCCTTCGGGTCAAGCATTGCGGTCGGCTCGTCCATTACTATACAGCGTGGCCGCATTGCGATTATGCCTGCTATCGCAACTCTCTGCTTCTGACCGCCGGAAAGCTGGTGCGGAGCGTGGTTGCGGTACTCGTACATATCGACCGTTTTCAGTGCGTCATCTACCCTTTTGCGTATTTCATCGGGAGGAACTCCGAGATTTTCGAGTGCGAACGCAACGTCTTCTTCTACTATAGTCGCTACTATCTGGTTGTCGGGATTCTGGAAAACCATTCCGACAGTCTGACGTATATCGTATATCCTGCTCTCGTCTGTCGTATCTATGCCGTCAACAAGCACCTTGCCCGAGGTCGGGAGAAGAATGCCGTTGAAGTGCTTTGCAAGGGTCGACTTGCCGCTTCCGTTATGGCCAAGCACAGCTACGAAGCTGCCCTTTTCTATCGAAAGGTTTATGTCGGTAAGAATGCGGTTCTTGCCTGTTTCATCGCCGTTTTCGTCAAATACGGTATAATCGAATATAAGGTCTTCGGTTTTAATTATCTCGTTATCTTTCAATCCGTTCTCCTTTGCCGCCGCTTAATCGAAATATACTACAGCGGTGTTTCCCGCAGGCACTGCAAGCCCTGTCTGTTCAACGGGAAGTCCTATCTCCTGCGAATCTACTCTTATCTTGTATTTTCTGCCTACCGTCATCTGTAAAAGGTAAGTCATTACCGATGAGGAAAGACCTGTCGTGTAGCTGTTGAGTACAATGAACAGAGGGTTATCGGAAAGCACCTCGGTGCACATATTCATAAGGTCGCATATGCTGTCCTCGAGCTTCCACATCTCGCCGTTTGTTCCTCTGCCGTAGCTTGGTGGGTCGAGGATGATGCCGTCATAGCGGTTGCCTCGCCTTATCTCCCTGCCGAGAAACTTTACTGCATCGTCTACTATCCACCTTATCGGCTTGTCGGAAAGACCGCTGAGCTTTGCGTTTGTCCTGCCCCAGTCCACCATACCCTTTACTGCGTCAAGGTGACATACCTTTGCGCCTGCCTTTGCACAGGCGAGCGTTGCGCCGCCGGTATAGGCGAACATATTAAGCACGTTTATCTCCCTGCCTGCGTTCTTTATAAGCTCTGAGCATAAATCCCAGTTGACCGCCTGCTCGGGAAATATTCCCGTATGCTTGAAGCCTGTGGGCTTTACCATAAAGGTAAGTCCCTTGTAGCTTATGTTCCAGCTTTCAGGAAGCTGTTTTCTGTATTCCCAGTTTCCGCCGCCGCTTGATGAACGGTGATATACCGCATCCGCCTTGCTCCACAGCGGCGAGGGGTCGGGGTTTTTCCATATTATCTGCGGGTCGGGTCGCACAAGCGTTATTCCGCCCCATTTTTCAAGCCGCTGACCGTCAGACGCATCTATGAGTCTGTAGTCCTGCCAATCCTGTGATTTTCTCAAGTTTGTTCACCTTATCCTGTAACTGTCTACTGTCGGTCGTATCGTGTTAAGAAACGAATTTTCGCCAATCCTGTTTATTTTAAAGAATACCGCCTGACTGCCGCCGGTTGAAGTTACCGAAACGAATATTCTGCCTTCCGTCTGGAACAGTGTGACGTTCATACTCACACTGCCGAGATAGCTGTAACGCTCGTATGCACGGATGGCGCATCGTGTGCTGCCGACTACTATATCCGAACTTTCTTCAAGAGATGCGCTGGTGCTGCCTCTCATAACGGTGTTGTGAAGATCCATAAGTATAATATCGAAATTGCCGTACAGCTCTGCTTCTATCTTTGCCATAAAAACTCCTTTTTTACATCAGCAAAGGCACTCTCTTACTGTATCCGCAATAAGATTTGTCCAGTGACGCACTTCCTTTTCGTCCTTGCCCTCTATCATAACTCTTACAAGCGGTTCTGTTCCGCTTTCTCTGACGAGTATCCTGCCGTTTTCGCCCATAGCCTGTTCAGCCTGTGCGATAATATCGGTTATCTTCTGCGTTTTATCCCATAATCCCTTTTTGTCCTCGGTAATCTTTACGTTGACAAGAAGCTGGGGGAAGTCGGGTATATCCTTTACAAGCTGTGACAGCGGACGTTTGCATTTCGACAGCAGTTCAAGGGTTTGCACCGCTGTAAGCTGTCCGTCGCCTGTGGTTGCGTGGTCGAGGAAAATAATGTGTCCGGACTGTTCTCCGCCTATATTATAACCGTTGTTCAGCATTTCTTCAAGAACGTAACGGTCGCCTACCTTCGTGCATACTGTTTCTATCTTGTTTTCGTTCATAAAGCGGTGGAAGCCGAGATTGCTCATTACGGTGACGACAGCCGTGTTGTTTTTCAGTGTACCCATTTCCTTCATATAACGTGAGAGGATAGCTATCAGCTTATCGCCGTCTATTATGTTGCCCTTTTCATCGACAGCAAGGCATCTGTCTGCATCGCCGTCAAATGCAAAGCCTACGTCACAGCCACGCTTTTTAACAAGCTCTACAAGCTGTTCTATATGTGTGGAGCCGCATTTATCGTTGATATTAAGGCCGTCCGGCTCGTTGTTGATGTATACATATTCCGCTCCGAACTTATAGAAAAGCGATTCTGCGGTTGCGCTTGCACTGCCGTTTGCACAGTCTATCGCAACAAGAAGTCCCTGAAACTTACCGCCGACGGTAGACTGGATATGCTCGTTGTACTCGCTTACAGCACCGTACATAGTTCTTACTCTGCCGACATCCGAGCCGTCAACCAGCGTCATTTTTTCCGGAGTGTCGAGTATCAGCGCCTCTATCTCGTTTTCAACGTCATCGGGGAGCTTGAAGCCTGTCGATGAGAACAGCTTTATGCCGTTATATTCAACGCTGTTGTGCGAGGCTGAGATCATCACGCCTGCATCCGCTCCGTAATATCTTACAAGATAGGCTACGGCGGGGGTGGGTACTACTCCGAGAAGCTCAACATCCGCACCTACCGAGGTTATACCTGCGATAAGCGCAGATTCGAGAATATCCGAAGATATTCTTGTGTCCTTGCCTATCAGTATCCTTGCTTTTCCTTTATGAGTTTTCTGCTTTGTAAGTACGATGGCTGCGGCTCTGCCTATATTCATTGCAAGCTCGCAGGTAAGCTCTGTTACGGCTATACCTCTGGCACCGTCTGTTCCGAATAATCTGCCCATGATGCTTAAAATACCTTTCTTCCTTTTTCCAAACACGATATATTTTTAATGATTTTAATCAAGCCTTTGCTGACCGTCACGAACAAGTCCGAGATGCTTATACGCAAGCTCGGTTGCACATCTGCCTCTGGGTGTTCGTGAAATAAATCCCAGCTGCATAAGGTACGGCTCGCATACATCCTCGAGCGTGACCGATTCTTCGCCGAGAGCCGAAGCCAGCGTTTCAAGTCCGACAGGGCCGCCGTTATAGCCGTTTATTATCATAGTGAGGAAACGCTTGTCAAGGCTGTCAAGACCGAGCTTATCTATCTCAAGCCTGTTGAGCGCAATGTCTGCCATTTCCTTTGTAATCTTTCCGTTGCCCATAACCTCCGCAAAGTCGCGCACACGCTTAAGCAGGCGGTTTGCGATACGGGGAGTACCTCTTGAACGCTTTGCTATCTCCATAGCGCCGCTTCTGTCGCAAGGAATGGAAAGTATGACCGATGAACGCATTACAATATCGCAAAGCTCCTCGGGGGTATACATTTCAAGACGCATTATCACTCCGAACCTGTCACGCAGAGGTCCTGTAAGCTGTCCTGCTCTTGTTGTAGCGCCGATAAGGGTAAATCTGTTCAGGTCAACTCTTATCGACTGGGCGGAAGGTCCTTTACCTATCATAATATCAAGCACGCAGTCCTCAAGAGCGGGATAGAGTATCTCCTCTACCTGTCTTGAAAGGCGGTGTATCTCGTCTACAAACAGCACATCGCCTGCCTGAAGCCCTGTAAGCAATGCCGCAAGCTCGCCCGGCTTTTCGATAGCGGGGCCTGAGGTGACTTTGAAATTAACGCCCATCTCGTTTGCTATTATTCCTGCAAGCGTTGTCTTGCCAAGTCCGGGAGGACCGTACAGCAAAACGTGGTCAAGGCTCTCGTTTCTTTTCTTCGCCGCCTGTATATATACCTGTAAATTTTCCTTTACCTTTTCCTGTCCGATGTACTCGTTCAGCTTTCTTGGGCGCAGGGAAAACTCAACATCGGTATCCTCTGCGGAAAACTGAGGCTCAACTATTCTTGCGCCTTCGTCATCGGCTGTATATGAAAGGTCATTTCTCTCAATCATTTATACGCTTTCCCTTCAAAGTTAATGCGTGACGAGCATCAGAATTTAGCCAGCTTTTTAAGTCCTGCCCTTATAAGCTCGTCTGAGGGTGCTGACGGGTCAAGTCCGCTGAGTGCGGATGTTGCCTCGCCGTTTGAATAGCCGAGTACCATAAGTGCCGACACTGCCTCGGCATAGGTATTTGACGGGGCGGCGACTATCGGCACTGCACTGCCCTTTACACCTGCGGCTACGTCCTGCTTTGACACCTTATCCTTAAGCTCAAGGACAATACGTTCTGCGGTTTTTCTGCCGATGCCGGGTGCGTTTGTAAGCGTCTTGCCGTCGCCGGACGCAACGCAAAGTGCGAACGCCTGCGGCGTCATTCCCGATAATATCGACAGCGCCGCTTTAGGTCCGACACCGGAAACGGAAATCAGCATCTTGAAGCAGTTAAGCTCTGCGGCATCATAAAAGCCGAACAGCTCGACTGCATCCTCCCTTACGGAAAGATAGGTCAGCAGTTTTGCTTTTTCACCGATTTTAAGCTGTGACAGCGTATTCGCTGTGGTGCGGCAGGCATAGCCCACACCGCCGCAGTCAATGACCGCAAGGTTTGGCTCGATAAGGTCTACCGTTCCGTTAACACTGTATATCATAAATCAAAACTCTTTTCTTATATATTTGATGCCTTTATGTTTCTGAGCAATGAGCCGCTTGTCTGGGCGTGGCATATTGTCATTGCGAGTGCGTCCGCAGTATCATCGGGCTTTGGCACGCAGGAGAGCTTGAGAATGTTTTTCGTCATCTCCTGCACCTGTTTTTTTACCGCCTGACCGTAGCCTACGACAGCCTGCTTAACCTGCAGTGGCGTGTACTCGTTTATTTCGATACCACGCTGTGCCGCCGCCATTATTATAATACCTCTTGCCTGTGCGACATCTATTCCTGTTTTCTGATTGTTCGTGAAATAAAGACGTTCTATCGAAAGCGCATCGGGCTTCCAACTATCCAGTATCTGACAGTAATCTTCATATATCTCACAAAGGCGCTTAGGAAACGGCGTATCCTTATCGGTTGTTATTGCGCCGAAATCCTTGACGCTGAATTTTCCGTCGATATAATCAACGACACCGAAACCGACAATCGCATAGCCGGGGTCTATTCCGATAATACGCATACAGCCTCCGTAAGCATATGTTCTGAGCTGTGCTTACAGCCAAAACAAAAAACAAAATTCCATACTAAATGATTATATCACAAACCCGTCTTAAATGCAACTTTTTTGTTGCAGACGCACAATCGGACAATAATACAATATAAATTAAATAAAAATCAGTTGAAATCTGTGTCCTTTTGGTATATAATAGTATGTACAAAACGAATGGAGAAGGTATGAAAAAAACATCTTTGATCCCGGCACTGCTTTTTGCGGTTTTCCTGCCCGTCTGTCTGGGCGGCTGCGGCAAGGCTGAGCCTTACAGGCATGACAGCTTTACGTTCGACACTTTCGTATCGTTTTCGATATATGAAACGGGCGACGGCATATCGGCTGAGGAAGTCTGCACAGGCGCTGTGGGAATGCTTAATGAGCTTGACGATACTCTTTCAAGAACAAAAGCGGACAGCGAAATTTCAAAAATCAACAAAAACGCAGGTTCAGGAAAAGTGACGGTCGACACATCGACATATAATCTGCTCAAAAGCTGTACAGAGCTTTCACGTCTTACAGACGGAGCTTTTGATATAACGCTCGGCGATATTTCGGATATGTGGGGCTTCGGTAAGGAAAACCCGCCTATGCCCGACAGCGATGAGCTGAAAAAACTCGCAGGAAAGCATAGTTACCGCAACATTGAATTTGATGATGAGAATACTGCTGTCTGCTTTACCGACGGCGGCTTCTCGCTCGATCTCGGTGCGGCGGCAAAGGGCTACGCTATGGATATGCTTGACTCATATCTGAGAAAATCCGGAGTTACGTCCGCAGTGGTGGATTTCGGCGGAAGCATTCTTACGATAGGCAAGGATAACGGCAACAGCCGCAGAATATCAATCACCGCCGATGAAACGAACACGCCTGTAGGCACTCTCACTGTAGACGAGGGCTACATCGCCACTTCAAACGGCGCAAACCGATATGTCGAGCATAACGGCAAAAAGTACATCCACATAATAGATCCGTCCACGGCTTATCCTGCCGACAGCGGAATAAAAAGCTGTACGGTCTATTCTGCAAGCGGTCTTATAAGCGATGCGCTGTCTACTGCATTTTTCGTGATGGGTGAAGAAAAAGCCGCTGAGTTTTACGAAAAATACAACGTTGCGGAATATATCATCACAAGAAATGACGGCACCGTTTCGGTTTCGGACGGTATATCAGCGGATTTCAAAGCATCATGAGCAGGTTTATCAGCGACAAGCGCAAGGTCGTGTGCCTTATTATAATCGTATGTATCGTTTTTCTTTCACTGCTCGGCATTCTGTTTGTCGGCAGAACAACAGCAGGACACACAGCCTGTATTTACAGTAACGGCAGGCTGATAAAAACTGTAGAGCTTGACAGCGAAAGCGAGCAGACGTTTACCGTATATTCCGATGACGGCGGTTATAATGTTATAAAGGTCAGCGGCGGAGCTATAAGCGTTTCGGATGCAGACTGCCCCGATAAAATATGCGTAAAGACAGCGCCTGTATCGGACGGAATCCAGCCTATAGTATGTATGCCTCACAAGCTGGTTATCCGTGTTGAAGCAAGACGGGGAGAATACAGATATGACAGTTAAAAAAACAGTTTTCTCTGCGCTTCTTGCGGTGATGTCGCTTACGCTGTATATTGTCGAGGGTATGATACCGCCGGTTGTCCCAATACCGGGCTTCAGAATAGGTCTTGCGTACTTCCCTGTTCTTTTCTCGCTGTATCTCGGCGGTCGATGGAAAGCATATGATACCGCACTGATACTTATTGCACGGATACTGTTGTCGGCGCTTATATCGGGCAATATCACGGCTTTGCTGTTTTCTCTGTGCGGCGGCGCACTGTCGTTTACCGCAATGGCGGTCACTCGCCTCTTTATAAAAGAAGCGTGGGGAGTATTCCCTGCCGGCATATTCTCGGCGGTGATGCATAACGTAGGGCAGATTTTTGCGGCTTCGCTTATATACTCGCTGTCAGTATTTGCGTATCTTCCGTTTCTTGCGGTTGCCGCAGTTGTTACCGGCACATTCATAGCGGCGGCAGTATGGTTTATACTTAAAAAGCCGAACAAAATAATCACAAAAATAAAAAATCTTGAATAAAGGAAATTTAATTATGGATAAAGCTAAAATAGACAGGATAAATTATCTTGCCCGTCAATCAAGGGAGCGTGAGCTTACAACCGAGGAGAAGGAGGAACAGCTTGAGCTTCGCAACGAATACAGAGCTTCCTTCAAACGAGGTCTTATGTCCGAGCTTGACAGGGTGTATGTTGTGGACGATAAAGGAAAACAGCAGAAGCTGATAAAAGACAACGAAAACAAATAAAATTCCGTAAAGGACACAATTGCTATGGAGAAAATAACAGAATCTCTCGAAATGCTTTACGGCTCATCGGGAACACCGTTCTTTTTAAGTGACGAATTCGGTAATATCAAATGGAAAAATGCCGCCTGCGGAGAAACAATCGTTTTCCCGAAAGGGATAAACTGCGATATTCTTACCGATCAGATAAATATCGACGGGAAGGAATACTCTGCTCAAGGCACTTCATTTGCTGACGGAGATGAGCGTTTTATCCTGTGGCGTGTCAATACACTTACCGATGTGCTGATGCAGCTTGGAAGCACAAACACCTATGCCGATATATGTTATATGCTTTCACAGGCAAGAAGTGATGTTGCAAAAGCAACTCAGAGCTGCAATGAAGATAATGCACTGAACAGCATACAGCGCAATATCGAGGTTCTGTCGGAGCTTGCCACGGTCATTTACCGTAAGACACCCCCTGCGCCCGCCATATATTTCTTTGAAAAGCTGAACAAAATAATAGAGCGTGCCAACAAGGAAATGAGTGATATTCCTATCGTTTTCAAGCTGAGCACCGACAAGCCGATATATGAGGATATACCTGTCAACATAAGCGAAAAGCTGTTGTATGTATGTATGTTCAGCGTACTCAAAGCTATGGTGAGATGCTCGGACAGAAATCTGTTTGTGCTGAGCGTCAGCGTTTCGGACAACAACATCAACATCAGCTCGTCCTTCTCGATTTCAGCCGATACGCATACGGGAATGATAGCCGACGATTTCGAAATGTACAGTGCGAAGCTGTATATCGGATATATCGGCGGTAAGATGAGCTATAACATAAAAGACAGCATAGGAAGGCTTGAGATCGCTATTCCAACGGGTGACAGCTCAACGCTTAACAGTCCGTTATATGCAGTTCCACCCGAAACCTGTGAAAAGCTCGCCGGAGTATTCATGAGAGGCATAGCGGATAAAAAATAAGTAAATAAAGTGAAAAAGCGATTTATCGTTTTTTTAGACTTCAAACACATTTTCATCATAAAAGGCGGATATAATAATAAGCGTCAGGTAAAACTGACAGATTTTATGGTGGTTGAATAATTCAATAATCATAATTTCCTCTCCCAACATTTCATTGATAATTTGATTTGTGCATTATTTTATCTCCGTTCAGTTTACTTTGTTAAACTGAATTTTTTTTACAATAAACGGATAGCCGAAAAGAAAGGAATAAAGAATATGTATAAAATTCTCGTAGCGGATGACGAACAGAAAATCCGTGAGGTCATCAAGGAATATGCCGAATATGAGGGTCATACGGTATATGAGGCGGTAGACGGTATGCAGGCTGTCGATATGGCGAAGGAGCAGGATTTCGACATAATAATAATGGATGTTATGATGCCAAGACTTGACGGCTTTTCAGCCTGCAAGGAAATAAGAAAATTCAAGAATACTCCTATACTTATGCTTTCGGCAAGAACAGAGGAATATGACAAGCTGTTCGGCTTTGAGATGGGTGTTGACGATTATGTGGTAAAGCCCTTCTCGCCCAAAGAGGTACTTGCCCGTATCAATGCGATAATCAAACGTAATAAATCCGGAAATGAGCCTGTCGGAGAAACAGTAAAATTTGAGGGTCTTGAAATCAATTTTACGGCAAGAGATGTATTCATAGACGGCGAAAAGGCCAACCTTACGCCTAAGGAATACGACCTGCTGTTCTATCTTGTCAAGAACAAGAACATAGCGCTTACAAGAAACAAGCTGCTTGAGGAGGTATGGGGATATGATTTCTTCGGTGACGACAGAACCATTGATACTCATATCAAGATGCTGAGAAACAATCTCGGTCCGTACAGAAAATTCATTGTAACGTTAAGAGGTATGGGATACAAGTTCCAGGTATAAATACTTTTTACAGCCGTCTTGAGTGGCGGCTGTAATATTATATCGGTACACATCAGAACAGGAAGGCACTTTTCAATGAAAGACAGACTAAACAGCATACGTTTCCGTTCATGGCTGACATTTGTGCTGTTCTCGCTAATAGTTATAGTTTTTCTGTACTTTTTTCAGGTAGTGCTGCTTTCGAGCTACTACGAATATATGAAGATACAGGAAACGGCTTCTGCCGCAAAGCAAATAAAGGATGCGTGGTCGCAGCAGCCCGAAAACCTCAATTCTATCGTTTCGGATATTGCGGACAAGCAGAAGATATACATCGAAATCTCCGACAGCAACCGCCCTTACTTCAGGGCAAGCTCGCTCGACAAGAGCAACAAAGAGGTGTACTCGCTTATCACGAGCCTTTCGCCCACCGATATGAAAGAAATCATTTCCGGCGAAAATACGTTCTTCACCGCTACAATTCCGAGAACGAACAATGACAGCAAGGCAATTGTGCTGATAGCACAGCTTGACGACGGTACGGAAAGCACGTTTTTTAAAACAAACGGCATCGTAAGGCTGTATATATTCAATTATCTTGAGCCGCTCGGCACAACGACCGCAATTCTGCACAGCCAGCTTAATCTTACCGCAGGTATTATCATAATTGTCGCATTCATAATGTCAATCATCTTCTCAAACAGCATTTCAAAGCCTATAATCAATATATCAAAGGCGGCGCTGAAGCTGCCGCAGGGACAGTTTGATATGCCTGTGAAGAAGAACAGCTTCACGGAGATAAACGAGCTTACAGATACGCTCAGCTCCGCATCTGTGGAAATAGCAAAGGCGGATACTCTGCGTAAGGATCTTATGGCGAATATTTCGCACGATCTGCGTACTCCGCTTACGATGATAAAGGCTTATGCGGAGATGATAAGAGATCTTTCGGGCGATAACCCTGAAAAGCGTGAAAAGCATCTGCAGGTCATAATTGATGAAACGGACAGACTGACCTCGCTTGTAACGGATATTCTCGATCTGTCAAAGCTGCAGAGCGGCGTTGCGGAGCTTAAATATGAGAAGGTGAATTTTTCTGAGCATCTTGGTGAAATAGTACCACGCTTCTCGCTGCTGAATGAAATCAAGGACTATAACGTGGTGCTGAACGCTGAGCCGGATATATTTATAAATGCGGATATTACAAAGATAGATCAGGTAGTATACAATTTTATCAACAACGCTCTGACCTATACAGGTGATGACAAGACTGTAAGGGTAAATCTGTATCACAAGACACCGACAACCGCAAGACTTGAGGTGTGCGACAGCGGTATAGGCATTGACCCGGAAAATCTTAAATATATCTGGGACAGATACTATCGTGTCAAGAAGAACGGCGAAACGCATCAGCGTGCAAAGAAAGGCAGCGGTCTTGGATTGTCTATCGTAAAGGGTGTGCTTGAAATGCACAGGTTAAATTTCGGTGCAGACAGTACGGTCGGTGTCGGCAGTACGTTCTGGTTCGAGTTTGAGGACTGCAACCCGGATAGAGTGCAGGTTGACGAAAAGAAGCCGAAAAAGCAGAAGAATAAGAATAACGCCGAACAGCAGTAATGTAAAAACCCCGTTCACATAGGTGAACGGGGTGATGCGTGTAGATAAAATCTTGTATTCGATGTGCTTCTGCTATATCATTCAGCTTAGACCACGATAGCAAGCTACCGATAGTTCTTTTTGTCGGACAGCACTTCTTGGGTTCGCTATTCAAAGCGATGCACTTGTCAATATTAACGAGGGAAAGAACCAAAGAGACTAGGGCAAGGGACTTGACAGCCCCTCTCCCTATCTCTTAGGTTCTCTCCCTCGTGGCTCCCTCTTTCCTTACTCACACCCCCACCCCGTCGGGGTGTTGGCGTAACTCGTAAAACTACCTGAACATTGTATATCCTGTCAATGCAGGGACGCTTAACGCTACACGTCCGCATATTAGTACATATATCTTAGGTTAGTGGCGTTTTTTTTGAAAGGTCAATGTTAGTGCAGTTGCACTGATACACTCACGAAAATATTAATGCCTTTCAGTACGGAAAGTGTTATCAGCGGTGTTGGCGATATATGTCACAGTTAGGCTATAATAATAAGATTATCGACAGACTAAAACCCCGTTCACATAGGTGAACGGGGTGATGCTTTTTATATCAATTATTATATCAATCGCCTGTGGATTCTCTCAGAACAAGACTGTGCGGTAATGTATAAAGGTTATGGTCGGGATTTGTCGCTTTCATATTTTCAATCAGCTTCTCGATTACCAGCTTGCCCTGTGCGTAACACGGCTGTTCGACTGTAGATAAGTGCGGTACGAACATATGCGAATACTGGATATTGTCAAAGCCCATGAAGATAAGATCCTTGCCTATCCTGTAGCCCTTTGAAAGTGCATAGTTCATTGCGCCGATTGCGATTATATCCGAAATCGAGAATATTGCTGTCGGGGGGCTTGGCAGGTTCATAAGGTATTCACAGCCTCTCATACCCTGCTCTGTTTCATAGCCGCCGAAATAAACGTAATCCTCGTTATAAGGAATGCCGTTATCCTTGAGCGCCAGCTTGTAGCCTATCTCACGGTCAATGCTCGACTGGCTTCTCTGTAAAGTTGTGATAAGACCTATCTTCTTATGACCCTTGCGGATAAGGTAGTTTACTGCGTCACGGCCTGCCTTTACGTTATCTATTGTGACGGTAAGCACGTTACAGTTGTCAAGACGTTCAAGGCACATTGCTATATTGTGCTTTTCGCCGAGTGAATTGATGGTTGCGGCGTCCAGTTTGGGACCGAGCAGTACCGCACCGTCTACGGCTCTTGAGAAAAGCATACCGAGCAGGTGCATTTCGTGGTTTGGATCGTCGTGGGTGGTAGCGATCAGAACATCATAGCCCTGCGAGAATGCGGCTACCTCCATACCTCTTATAACGTCCGAGTAGAAGCTCTGCTCTGTTGACGCTATGATGGCAAGTATTCTTCTCGTTTCGCTTTTTCTTAAATCTCTGCCGAGAAAGCTGGGGCTGTATCCGAGTGCCTGAACAGCACTGTTTACCGCCTGTATCGCCTCTTCGGAAACGTTGGATTTTTTATTAAGAACTCTTGAAACGGTTGCAACGGAAACGTTAGCCGCCTTTGCAACGTCCTTGATAGTAACACTCATCGGCATACTCTCCCTCAATTAAACTATATTACAATTATACAGTATTGTGAAACCGTTTTCAATGTAACATTTGACCAAAATTCTATATGTAATTTTATCATTTGTTACAAAGCGAGGATTTTTACTTCAAAAAAATCGTGATAACGGTTTTCGTCAGAACGCATTATTTTCTTAAAAAGTGTACGTTTTTTACCCTGAATCTGCTTAAAACAGTGAAAACGGAGCGTTACAATTATAACTTTAGCTAATTTTATAAACAGAACGCATATATACGGTTGTTTTTTGTGCAAAAAGTTACTTTACAAAAGCTCGGTTTTAGGTTACACTATTATATAAAGGCAGATATAAAGTTATTAGCTAAATTGACGAGTACAGAGGTAAGATTTGATGAAGAAAAAATCCGTTACAATGAGCGACATAGCAAAGGCTATGGATATAAGCACCGTTACAGTATCAAAGGCACTGGGAGACAAGGATGGCGTCAGCGATGAGCTTCGGGAGAAGATAAAGCAGAAAGCAAACGAAATGGGATACCGTTTCAGCTATACGTCAAAGTCATCTAAGGAAGGCTTTACATTCAACATAAGTATAGTAGTGGCAAAGCACTTTATAAATGACGCAAGTGCGTTCTACTGGGTAATGTACCGTCATATCGTGGAGCTTCTGCAAAAGCAGAACTATTACGGCATACTCGATGTAATTTCGGAAAGCGACCAGGCGAACCGTTCAATGCCGAATTCGGTATCGGATAAAAAGGTTGACGGCGTAATCGTACTCGGACAGTTTGACGATGAATATGTAAGCGAGCTGTTAGACCTTGATATTCCTGTGGTTTTCCTTGACTTCTACAGCAGTGACAACCGCACCGACACCATTCTTTCAGACAGCTTCTTCGGCTCTTATATGCTTACAAACTATCTTATAAACGCAGGACACCGCAACATAGGCTTCCTCGGTACTATAACGTCAACATCAAGCATACAGGACAGATACCTCGGATATTACAAGGCTCTGCTTGAAAAAGGCATACCGCTGCGCAGTGAGTGGGTAATTGACGACAGAGGTCCCGAAGGCACAAGCTATCCTCACTTTGACCTTCCTGCACAGAAGCCGACCGCTTTTGTCTGCAACTGTGACGAGGCGGCATACTGCCTGCTCAATCAGCTCAGAAGCGAGGGCTATGTAGTACCCGATGACATTTCGATAGTCGGCTACGATAACCACATCTACTCTACTATTTCAAATCCCCGTATCACAACGATAGATGTTGACAGCAAGAGAATGTCTTATGAGGCTGTCGAAACGATAATCAAAAAGATAAGGGATAAAAATTATTCAAGGGGCAGAACGCTTGTAACGGGAAAGCTGATTATCCGTGACAGCGTAAAGATATTGAAGTAATGAAAATTATAGATACTCACGCACACTATGATGACAGGTGGTTTGACGAGGACAGATATGAGGTTCTCGACCGCATTTTATCCGATAATGTGCTGGCAATCATAAATATGAGCGTGGATATTCCGACCTGCGAGTTTTCTCTGTCGCTTACGGAGCGTTACGAAAACGTATTCTGTGCGGTAGGCATTCATCCCGAAAATATAGCCGACACACCCGACAATTACATTGATATACTGAGAACGCTTGCAAAGAATAAAAAGGCGGTCGCTATTGGCGAGATAGGACTTGACTATCACTATGACGGCTATGATGCAGAAAGACAGCAGGAGATATTCGAAAATCAGATAAAACTGGCCAATGAGCTTTCCATTCCTGCCGTTATCCACTGCCGTGACGCTACGGAAGATATGATGAAAATACTGCACCGCACTACTCCGGATAAATTTGTGGTACATTGCTATTCAGGAAGTCCTGAAACCGCAAAGGAGCTTTTAAAGCTCGGCGCATATATCAGCTTCACAGGCGTGCTGACCTTTAAGAATGCTAAAAAGGCAGTACATTCGTGCGAGATTATCCCAAGTGACAGAATAATGCTTGAAACAGACAGCCCCTATATGGCGCCCGTGCCGTTCAGAGGAAGTCGCTGTGACAGCTCAATGACGCATAAAACAGCGGAAAAGCTGGCTGAAATAAAGGGTATACCGACTGAAGAAGCTATTAAAATCTGCAATGAAAATGCTGTGCGTTTCTTCGGACTTGATATAAAGTCTTGATTTATGTCATAAAATATGGTAAGATATATAAAGATATCGGCAGGACACGAAGTTCTGCCGAAAAATATATTTTGATATTTGAAAGGAAACAAAATGGACGCAGACCCCCGAAAACCTAAGCGAGCGGTAAAGATACTGCTTGCACCGCTGATTTTACTGAACAAAGGTCTTGATAAGCTGTTATCAAAGGCACTCGGCGACAGCTACTATGACAAGGAAGAAACCACGCAGGACAACATTATGTCTATGGTCGATGCGGGCAACGAATACGGCAACCTTGAGGACGAATCGGCACAGCTGATAAACAACGTGTTCGAGTTCGGCGATCTTGTCGCATCGGATGTAATGACGCACAGAAAGAACATTGTCGGAGTAGATGTAAATTCATCTCTTGACGATATTGTCTATATTGCGCTTGAAAAGGGCTTTTCAAGGATACCTGTATACAAAGAAAACATTGACGCTATAGTCGGAATAATCATAGTAAAGGATCTTCTCTGCCTTGTCGGAAACGAAAACAAGGATAAGCTGAAAATAGAGGACTTTCTGCGTGAGGCGGTATATGTTCCCGAATCGTGCAGTTGTTCGGACGTGTTCAAGTTCCTGACAAATCTCAAGTCGGGTATGGGCATTGTGATTGACGAATACGGCGGTACGGCAGGTATCATCACGCTTGAGGATATAATCGAGTCGATAATGGGCAACATAGAGGACGAGTATGATGAGGAAAAGGATATGATAATCCCCCGCTCAAACGGCGCATACGAGGTCAGCGGTGAGGCCGATCCCGAAGATGTACTCGAACTGTTCGGCTATGAGCTTGAAGAAGACCACGAATATGACACTATCGCAGGCTTTGTTACTGATCTGCTCGGATATATTCCCGAAGAAGAGGGCGAACACCCGAAGGTTCGCTATAAGGATATAATTTTCAAGGTTATCGAGGTTCACGATAATTGTATATCTAAGCTGATCGTCAGACCGTGCAAGGAGGAAGAACTTGCGCTTGAGCCGAAGGAGACAACGCATTTCGGGCAGTAATATAATACCGCAATTCCGGATGGGATTGCGGTATTTTTGTTATATTTCTTATTTTACAGAGAACTTATATATGGTAGTAAAGTTGTACTGCTCCCCTGCCTTATAAACGCAAGTGGGCTTGAACTGCGGCTTGTTGGGTGAGTCGGGGCAGAACTGGCTTTCAAGGCAGAAGCCCTGATTCTTGAACATTTCCTTGCCGCCCTTGCCTGTTTCGCCGCCAAGACCGCCGCTTATATAGAACTGTATAGCGGGCATATCGGTGTAGGTGGTCATTACTCTGCCTGTCTTATCGGAATATATCTCTGCGGCTTTTCTCATTTCCTTTGTTTCGCCTAAAACATAGTTATGGTCATAGCCGCCTGGGAGCTTGCCGTTATCCATATCCTCGCCAATTCTCTTAGGTGCGGTAAAGTCAAACGGAGTACACTTTACGCTTGCTATTTCTCCTGTCGGGATAAGCACAGGGCTTACGGGAGTGTACTTATCGGCAAATATCTGTGCGATGTGATCCCTTATATTTCCTGCGTCGGTTCCGTTCAGATTGAAATACGAGTGGTTAGTGAAATTCATCACCGTATCCTTATCGCTTACCGCATTATAGCATATCTCAATCGAATCGGCTGTCAGAGTGTACTTAACATCAAGCGTGAGCGTTCCGGGGAAGCCTTCCTCGCCGTCAACGCTCGTGTAGGAGAACACTACATAGGGATTGTCGTTTTCGCCGTAATCCTTGACATCCCAGACCTTCTTATTGAAGCCGACATTACCGCCGTGAAGCGTGTTACCGTTGTCGTTTTTGGCAAGAGTATATTCCTTGCCGTTAAGGGTGAACTTAGCGCCGCCGATACGGTTTGCATATCTTCCGACTAAAGCGCCCTGACTGCTTGTTCCTGCTATGTAACCGTCAAGCGTATCATAGCCTAAGAGTATATCGCCCTTGTTACCTTCCTTATCGGGTACGATCAGCTTTACAAGCGAGCCTGCGTAGTTTGTAATCTCGGCTGTCATATTGCCGTTTTCAAGCGTGAATAAGTAGCAATCCTTTCCGTTATGATTGCCCCAGAGTTTCTTTTCAATGCTCATACTATTTACCATCCAAACAAAAATTACGGTATTACCGCATTTTTATTGTACCATATACCGAATGAAATGTAAACCTTTTTTTCGTTCAGAACTGCTTTTGATTTATGTCGGTCGCAGATTATTTTCTGCGTGCTTCTCTGATTATCCTTACAAGCTGTATTATCAGCGTAGGTACAAAGCCTATTGCAAGCGAGATACCGAAATATCCGATATTCATAAGCTGTGCCGAGAACAAGCCGCTTACACCGGGAACGAATACCGCTAAAACAAGGAATATTATTCCTGCAAGAAAAGCGAGCAGTGAGAATCTGTTTGACGTTAAGCCGACTTTGAATATCGACTTATCACTGCGGCAGTTGAAGCCGTGAAACAGCCTTGATATACACAGTGTGCTGAATGCCATTGCACAGCCAAGCTCGGCTGAAACTGCACTTCCGATAAAGTAGGCGGTCATTACTGCAGCGGCGATAAGCACTCCTCCTGTCACTATGCCGAGCGACATTGCTTTTGTAAGGAAGGATTCGCCTGTATTTCTGGGCTTTTGCGAAAGGAGCGATTTATCGGCTTTTTCCATACTTATAGCTATTGCAGGCAATGAATCGGTGAGAAGATTTATAAACAGAAGCTGAACAGCCGTGAACGGCGTCGGAAGTCCGGGTATAGCGGTACATAATACGGCGATTATTGCCGCAAGGTTGCCTGACAGCAGGAATTTTACGGCATTCTTGATATTTGCGTAAATTGCTCTGCCGTTTGCTACAGATTTGATGATAGTAGCGAAATTATCATCGGTAAGTATCATTGAAGCGGCATCCTTTGATACCTGCGTACCGGTGATACCCATAGCAACACCTACATCTGCCTTTTTCAGCGCAGGAGCATCGTTTACACCGTCGCCTGTCATAGCAACTACCTTGCCCTTGTTCTGCCAGCGTTCAACTATCCTTATCTTATTGTCGGGAGATACACGGGCATAAACGGATACCTTTTCGATAACGCTGTCAAGCTCCTCATCGGTCATTTCGTCAAGCTGAACTCCGTCAAGGCTTATATCGCCGTCCCGCATAATGCCGATCTCTCTTGCTATCGCACTTGCCGTTACCTTATGGTCGCCCGTTATCATTACAGGCTTTATTCCCGCTCTTATGCAATCAGCGACTGCCGCCTTGCTTTCGGGGCGGGGCGGATCGGTCATTGCCGCAAGACCTATGAAGATATAGTTATCCTCCGTGTCTGCCGCTTCATTTTCGGAGAGCTTATAGGCGAATGCAAGCACACGCATTCCCTGTCCTGAAAAATGCTCGTTTGCAAGTGCGATTTTATTTTTATCATCGTTTGTTATGCTTCTGACCGTGCCGTTATCGCAGATGGAAACCAGACGTGAAAGCAGGTTATCTGTTGCGCCCTTTGTGAACATTGTACGCTTGCCGTCAACTATATGGCAGGTACTCATCAGCTTTCTTTCGCTGTCAAACGGTATTTCGGAAACTCTCGGATAATCGGAGCGAATCTTTTCATAAACCGGAACACCGATGTAATCCGACAGTGCGGTTTCGGTAGGGTCGCCTATGGCGTTGCCGTCGGAATAGGCGGCATCGTTGCACAGAGCCATTGCTCTTTCGAGAAGTGCGGAATCCGCATTGCAAGCAGAAGCGTCGGCGTTTTGCTCTTTGCCGTTTAAATAAACCTGTCTTACGGTCATTTTATTCTGTGTGAGCGTTCCTGTTTTATCACTGCATATAACAGACACACAGCCAAGGCCTTCGACCGCCTTGAGATCCTTTATTACAGCGTTCTGCTCTGCCATTTTTCGTGTACCTATGGCGAGGGCGATTGTAACTATCGAGCTTAACGCTTCGGGTATTGCGGCTACAGCAAGCGCTACGGCGAACATCAGCGAATCAAGCACGGGTGTTCCTCTTACGATATAGAGTATCATAACTATAAGGCAGAGAACGGGAATCGCTACAGAAAGCTGTTTTGAGAACTTGTCAAGGCTGTGCTGTAACGGGGTCTTTTTATGCTCAGCCTTGTTTATAAGCCCTGCAATCTTGCCAAGCTCCGTATCCATTCCGACCGCTGTTACAACAAACATACCTCTGCCTGCCGTAACAAGAGAGCCTGTGTAGACCATATTCTTCCTATCGCCGAGAGGTATTTTTTCGCCTGTCAGCATCTCGGTGAACTTGTCTATGCCGTTGCTTTCGCCTGTAAGCGAGCTTTCATTTACCTGAAGGGACGCACACGAAACAAGTCTGCCGTCCGCACAGACAATGTCGCCCTGCTCCACGAGTACAATATCGCCTACGGTTACATCGGACGCATTGACGATATGAATGTTATTATCCCTCATTACCTTTGCAGTGGGTGATGACATTGACTTGAGCGCCTCAAGCGATTTTTCTGCCTTGAAATGCTGGATAGTGCCAAGAACCGCATTCATAGTGATAACGCAGATGATAACAATCGCACTTTCTATGTTGTCGGTGAAAACAGAAACAAGAGCGGAGATTATCAGAATAATTACAAGCAAATCCGCAAACTGCTCCGCAAATACTCTTAAAACGCCCTTTTTCTTCCGCTCGGTTATTTCGTTTTTTCCGTAACGGGAAAGCCTGCTTTCAGCCTCGCCGCCCGTAAGTCCGTTCATACTTGTATCAAGCTGTGAAAGAACCTCCTGTGTGTTCATGTCGTAATAATTCATATTACCGTAACCTTTCCTTTCGTGTTTTGGGCAAAGGCATAAAAAAACAGACCTTTGCCGCAAAGAAATTGCGACAAAAGTCTTGTCATAAGCGCATACTCAGTACGGCACGGATCTCTGAGGCTTAAAGCGTTCGAAATCGTATTGACGACACCGTACAGGGATCATTCTGTGAACAATCCCCCGACTACTCCCTTTTATCATGTGGAAATGATAACACATTTATTTACAATTGTCAATAGACTTTACACAAATTTTACATTGTGCTATTTATAAAGCTCGTTTATGAGGCTGTCGGAAAGAAGAATGTCATCAGCGGTCGCAGGCTCGTCATCGTACCGTATTTTGCTGTAGCTGTCGGAAAATGCTCCGATATTGTTTGTGCCGTGATACACCTTTTCGGAGATAATACGGTGCTGTTCGACTGTTTTCGTGGAAATATCCTCCGTACTGCGTTTTGAAAGCCACATAGCGTATAATCTGTAGCCGAGCCTGAATTTTTCGTTGTTATCCTTAGCTTTACGGTAGCGCTTAAGGCAGTCCTTATCCGTTTCGTTTACTATCCTCTCCTGCCTTATATCAAGCTCCTCGTAGCTATCTGTGTAATCGTCATAAACCTCTTGCACAGTGTCATCGACGGAATATTTTCCGAAGATGCGTCCTGCTATCTTTCGCATCAGCGACAGTATTTTCTTTCTGAACACGATAACAAGTACGACAATGACAACGACAAGAATATAAAGCAGAAAATCACGGCTTTCGCCCTCGGCCGAAAGAATATCGGAATCGGGGAGCTGTGTGTCCTCAGGGGTCATCTGCTCGGTCTGCAGAAAGCGGATGTTGAAGAGCAGCGTGTCTATTATCTTAACGGTCATTTTCGCAAGCCAAGTAAGACCTGCGGCTACATAATCCTTGAGCATCAGCGCCGCAAGTATCACCGCACCGACTATCGCTATCAGCTTTGCGTTGTAAAGTCTGAGCCCTCTCGGTACTATAAGGTTGGTGTTTCTGCGTCTGTCAATCTCTGAGCGTATATTCGACTGGTTGATAAGCAATACCGTAAGAAGCGCCATTACCACAAGAAGAACCGAGATCCTGTGTTCCGAAGCACCGAGATATTCCATATCCGCCGACATTACACAGCAGAAAATATAACAGATGAACGTTTCGACAAGATATATTCCGAGCCATACCGGAGTGAATATATCGTCAAATCTGTTCTTTTTAAGGCTCATTCCGAGAAGATACCATACAATAACGGACGGCATAAGAGCAACGCAGAAATAGAATACGTTAAAGCCGTTTTCGCCAAGTACGTTGTTTATCTGCGAGGAAACTACGGCTACAAGAACGACAAGCACCGTTGCCGTAAGAGCCATAAGCGTATTTACAAGAAAAATCGTTTTCGGAGTGTGCCGTGAACGTCTGAGGCACATCAGAAAATAGCCGGATGCGGCGGATATGGCGGCTACGGCATAATATATCGGATAATGCCACAGCGTAAAGCCCTTGAAAGCCGTCACCTCGAAAACGAACATCAGCGGCAGTGGAACAAGAAGCATAGCCAGAGCGGCAACGCATTTCATTAAAAAATCCTTTTTCATTGCGTACCCTCCGCATAGCCTGCATTAAACGTGTATGAGAATTTTCTTGCGTGCAATATCTGAACATCTGTATTTTCGGGAATGTTGCCCGTTGTATAGAAAACCGCCGCTTTGTCACGGCTTTCAAGCTCTTTTGCAAACAGTGTCATTTCATCGTCAATATATGGCGTCAGAATAATCACATCTGTAAAACTGCCGTAATTCAGTGCATTCAAAAACGAGCTGAAATCAAAGCTGCAGCTGTCGGAAAGCTGTGCGAGCATTCTGAGTACGCCCTCGCACTGTTCGGCTGTCTTTACAAAGCCGGTGGCTGTACCGTTTGCGTTACCGCCGTTCGTTGCAAAAGCAAAACCGCAGCCGCTGTCAACGCTTTCCCACATCAGTCTGACGGACAGCTTTATAAACGCTTCTGTATCTCTAATATCTGCGGACGTTATCGGCACTACTCCCTTTCTCTGCATATTCATAAGTATAAGGGTGTTTCGTGAGGTGGTAAACTCGTTGTTCATAGCCATCAGCTTACCGGTAACGGCGGTATACTTCCAGTTTATGCGGTTGAGCGGTTCTCTGCCCGTATATTCCCTTGAGCCTGCAATCATAAACGGATCCTCGTTTATGAAACGTCTGACAAGAATTTCACCGACAGGCTCGTTGAATGACAGCACCGCATTTTCTCCGTCTGCGCCGACAGGCAGGACGGTAATACTTATCCCGACCTTGAAGCCTCTTGAAACTCTTACAAGACCCAGCATATCGGTAGCGGTCACAACCGTATCGTCAAAGGAGAATACGCCACGTTTCATACATTTTATTTTTCTGACTCTTGTACATTTACTTCGGGGCCTCAGCGAAAAAACGCCCGGAATAAAGGTATTGTCGCCGCCGCTTGTCTGTGCGGCGGAATCCTTCCTGCTGAACGCAAGCCAGCGTGAAGCTGAAAGCTCCGTCTTTATCCACGGCAAAGCAACAAAGCGTCGGTTCTCAACGACCTCAGTCAGCTCGAGGGTTTCGCCCTCGTAGACCTCGGCCTTGTTTACCGACGCACTGTAATATATTCCTTTCAGTGCGTACTTTCCGAAAATAAGCACTTCTGCGGCTGCTACCGCCGCAATCACAAGAATAATCGCTACAAGCTCCATTTAAATCTGCTCCGTAGGAACGGGAAGCTCCTTTATCATTTTGTCAAGAATCTCACGTTTTGCACTGTCGGGGTCACGCATAACCGTACTTCTGCAGATAAGTCTGTGTACACAGACATACGGTGCGACTGTCTTTACATCATCGGGGGTTACAAATTCCCTGCCACGCAGTGCCGCCCTTGCCTGCGACATATTTTTCAGTGCAATAAGTCCTCGTGTACTGAGGCCTAGCTTAATCTCGCTGTTATGACGGCTGGCATTTCCTATATCGGCAATGTATCCTCTTACAGCCTCGTTCACCTTGATATTCTCTACCCTGTTCATCATTTCAAGAAGCTCTGTCTTATCGGTTACGGCAGTAAGATTTTCTACAGGGTGAACCGCTCTTGAATTATCGAGTATCTGCATTTCCGATTCCCTGTCGGAATAGCCTACAGACAGCTTTATCATAAAACGGTCAAGCTGTGCCTCGGGAAGCGGATAAGTTCCTGCCGTTTCTACGGGATTCTGCGTTGCAAGTACGATGAACGGCTTATCAATCAGAAAAAGCTCTCCGTCTATCGTCACCTGCTTTTCTTCCATACACTGAAGCAGAGCCGACTGCGTTCTTGGCGTAGCACGATTTATTTCATCGGCAAGAAGAATATTCGTGAACACAGGACCTGTACGGAACATGAACTCCTGCTCTTTCATATTGAAAAAATGGATACCGGTAATATCGGACGGTAACAGGTCGGGGGTAAACTGTATTCTTGAAAAGCCTGCGTCAATGCTTCTTGCGAGTGCCTTTGCGAGAACTGTCTTGCCCGTTCCCGGAACATCGTCAAGAAGAACGTGACCGCCGCTTAAAAGAGCCATTATGACAAGGTCTATCTTATCATCCTTGCCCTTTATGATTTTTGAAATGTTACTGCGGAGCTTAACCGCATATTCCTGTACCGTCATATATGTACCTTTCGTTTTTTAAAGCCGTGCTTTACACGGGAGTTGCAGAATAATACCTGTCGTAATTTACAAGCTCATCAAGCAGCATCGGGAGCTTTTCTTCGATTTCCTCGTCCTTGAACTGACAGGTGCCGACCGCTCTGTGACCGCCGCCGCCGTACTTGAGCATAAGCGAGCCTACGTCAACGTTGCTCGTGCGGTTAAGTATAGAATAACCGACCGCTACGGAGCATCCTTTTCCGCCCTTTCCGTTTACTATCCATGCGGATATGTTCTGATGCGGATAAAGGCTGTATATCATAAATCTGTTTCCGGTATAGATAGGATCGACATTACGCATATCGGATATGATAACATCGCCCTCAACTCTTGAATGCTCGGCTACCATCTGTTTGAACAGCTCGGTCTGTTCGTTATACAGCTTTATTCTTTCCTGTATATCGGGCATATTGAGAATTTCTTCTGTAGACATTGTCGCACAGCAGACAAGCAGTTTTTCCATAAGCTGATAGTTGCTTATCCTGAAGTTTCTGAAACGTCCGAGACCTGTGCGTGGGTCCATAAGGAAGCCGATGAGTATCCAACCTGTAGGGTTCAGTATTTCTTCTGCGGTCAGATGTCCGCTGTCGACCTTATCTACAGCAAGCATCAGATCGTCAAAATTCGGGAAACGCTCCTTACCGCCGTAATATTCATATATGATTCTGGCGGCACTGGGAGAAATCCTGCTTTCGCCCTTGTAATGACCTTTTATTTTCAGACGTTCTTCCTCGCTTGAATGGTGGTCAAACCAAAGTCCGCAACCGGGAGCAAAGGGTACATTTGCGAGAACGTCATTTTCTGTTACAGGAACAAGCCCGTCCTGAATATCCTTCGGATGAGCAAACATCCAGCTGTCAACGACCTTTGCCTCAAGCAGTAATGCACCGCAGGCAAGACCATCGAAATCAGATCTTGTTATAAGTCTCATATTATATTTCCTTTCCGCTTTGCAGCTTTTGCTTACTTCTGATATAATTATAACAGATTATCACGGAATTTACAACAATTATATTGAATTAATTGTCAAAAAGTGACTTTAATCCACATTCTTTTTATGCGTCCGGAGTTCTGAAGCACAAGCGCATAAAGCTGTTTTGTATACAAGTAAACCTCGGCACGCTCCTGCTCGGATATTTCCTCTTTTGAAAATTCTGCCTTTTCGATTATGTTCATAATTCTTACAAGGCTTGTATCCGTTCCGAGCGTTTTCAGCTTCTCATCGGCACGGACGGCGAATTCAAGCGGAAGCTCATTGTCACACGGAACAAGATCGGTAGTACCGAACAGCTTCATAATAAAGCCGTACATATCCTTTACGGCGGAAACTGTATCCTTTGACTTTCTGAAGCTCTTCATACGGTTTTCGTTTTTACGCTTTACCGATTTGATAAACGCAAATATCAGTGCGGTAAGTGCAATTACGCCGAGTACGGCGAAAGCTATCTTTATAAGAAGTGAATAATCGGTTTTAACGGGTGTGTCACTGCCCGGATTGTTTCCGGAATTATCCGAAGAATTGTCAGAAGGAGCGGATGTAACGGGCGGTGTCGCAGCTGTTGTCTGCGACGGTGACACGGTCGTAGTGACCGTCGTTGAGGTAGTCTGAGGCGGTGCTGTAGTTACAGGTGCGTCCGTCTGGGAAGGATCGATATAATCGCCTGAGATGCTGCTTCCGCCGTAGCCTGTCGGATCGAACGGCAGCCAGCCGAAATCCTCCGTGTATACTTCAACCCACGCATGAAGTGAGTTTTCGTGTATGGTTTTTTCATACATTCCCGTGCTTCCGTTAAGCTCGAGCTTTCCTGTTGTAAAGCCTGTTATATAACGGGCAGGTATACCTTTTTCACGCAGTGCAAGCGTCATTGCGCTGGCATAGAGGGCGCAGTGTCCCTGCTTTGTGCCGAAAAGGAAGTTTCCGAGCATAGTATTGCTTTTGTCGGAAGTATTATCGGCTGTAAGCGAATAGGCGTAATGTGAACGCAGATACTCGCACATTCCGTAAACATACAGCAGTTCGTTATCAACGGTACCTGCGTTATCGCCGTCTTTGCCTTCAAATTCGTCAAGGAATTTTCTTATGTTCTCCTTTTCGTTTTCGGGAACTGTGGTGTAGGTATTTCTGACGTAACGGTCGTATTCTTTCTTATCTTCAATATATGTCATTGCGTCCGAGTAACTGCCGAATCCGAGAGAATAAAGCAATGACGCCTTATCGCTGTCGGTCATAGCATCGTCTGCGAACACAAATGTTCCTATATTAGCCGGAATAAGAACATTTGTTTCAAAGCTCTTCATCCAGTTTTTTCTGTCAGCTATTCTTATTATCGTATCGCCGTAGTAATCGAAATTCTCATTTTTCATATAAGCGTTGTTATCGGGAAGAAACGGCTTGAATACAATGCTTGTGTTCTTGAGATATTCAATGCTTATGCTCTGCGAGGAATACATATAGTTCGGATTGAAACGATATTCGCTGAAGTCGTTTTCCTCCATAGCAAGACGTATTCCCGCATAGCCCGGTGATTCCGAGTGCTCGTAGATATAAGAATAATCCGCAGGCGTAAGCGTCTTCTGCGTCAGACCGCCGAACAATCTCATATACTGCTCTACCTGTGCTATCTTTTCGGGAGAAAAGCTGTCGCTGATGTTATATTCACCGCTGTACAGCTGGTCCTTTCCAACCTTTTTTCTGATGCTTACCCAGCTTTTGCCTGTGAAATCAACGCCGATGTCACCGACAAGATACATACCTGTTTCGTAGGTTGATCTTACTTTAAGCACAGGTTCATTTGCCGACTGCGGCGGCGCATTGAGTTCTATATTGTTGTTGATAAGGAAGTTGTCCGATGAAAAATAGCCGTTGAAAAGCCCGCCTGCATTGCCCGAAAACGCAAGGCTGAAATATTCTCCTATATCAGTAAAGAATTTAACGGTAGAGTTTATGATATTTTCTGTATCGATATAGCTCATATCGGGAAAGAGCTTTTGCGAGCCGAAGGTCGCACCGAATGTGATAACAGCCGCAAGTATACCGCAAAGGCAGTTCCTGCTGTAGCGTGAAAGCTCGGATTTTGCCGTCTGTAGCGGATTTTTCTTACGCAGATTTTTTCTGAACGTTTTTTCATCGTTGGATGGTTTATTTTTTGCACCGTTTGCATTATTTACAGGCACATTCGAATAGAAACCGTTTGCCGAGTTTATCGCAAGAAGTCCGAAAAATGCGGTTGCCGCAAGCAGAATGTACACGGAATAATCTGCGTCCTCCGACATAAACGAAGGTATGAACATCACGCTCCATGTAACTATTACAGCTATAGGGTGGAATTTTTTATAACAGCACAGCACGCATATAAAGCTGATTATGCAGGTCAGAATAAGCATAGCCGTATTCATCCCGCTGACAAAATCCTGCGTTCTTGTAAGAAACGCATGGGAATTGACGGGAACATACTGCAACGTGGAAAGCAACCTGCTGTCAAGCTGAATAAAAATGTAATCCTTGAATAAAATAAGCGATTCGTTTATTGATTTGTGAAAGAAAAAATACACTATGGCGGCACCGACCGCAAACGCAGGCAAAGCGTAGCGTTTTTTTATGAATATGAATACAGGCATAAAAGCCGTCACGAAAAGAAGCACCTGCGCTATGGCAGAGCCGAATTCAAACGGTATGGCGTATATATTGATAAAGCTCATTACAGTGCCGACAGTGAGCATATAGGCAAGAACCAGCTTGACCGCTATGACAGGTATCGGATTCACGTTCCTGCGGTAAGTATTTCCGACAAGAACAATCGTCTGCTGTTTGGCGGAGCTGCCCTTTTTACTGTTATTACGTTTCAAATCTATTCTCCGTTATGATTTTTAAGATTCCGGATGTGTTGTCATTGCTTTTTATGCAATTCTATCGCCGCATTGAGCGACTGAACGATATTATCCTTATCTATCTTCCAAAGTTCAAAGCCCTGCGTTACCGCAACGGCATCTGCAAGCTCTGCCTGCTCATCGGTTTCTATGGCTCCGCTGACCAGCAGGATTTTTACTCTCTTGTTGCGGAACAACTCAATATCGGTCATTTCGCCGATAAAATCACGTCTTAACTGCGATGTGACAAAGTAAACGGCAGATATATCGGCTGAGGCTTCCATACAGCTTCTCGCAACGGTTTCGGGAAGGAAGGTATCCGTCTGGCGAGGAAGTCTGCTGATTATATCAAACAGCAGCATATTGTCTTCTTCATTCTTGACGGAAAACTGCTCGCACTGCTTGTCCGCAGGAGAATACCACGCATTGAGGCAACGCTGTTTCATTGAGATAAGCGACAGGTTAAGTGCAAGCATTACCTCTATTATGCTGTCTGTAGCTTCGTAATTATCCTCGTCAAACGGGAAATATTCGTTAAGGTCGGGAATAATCACACAGCTTCCGCCAATACTGCGTTCCATCTGCTTTACCATCAGCTTGTCGTGCTTTGCGGACATTGTCCAGTGAATGTTTTTGATGGAATCCTCTGCCCTGTATTCCCTTATACTTGCAAAAGCATTCTTATCAAGCGAAAAATTATTCTGCGAAAGCGTTTCACTGTCGCCGTCGCCGGTGTCGATTATGGGGTCGATAACGAGTTTTCTGGGAAGTACGACAAAATCCTCGTAGCATTTCATCGTTTTGTTCATACGAAATAGCTTGAAAAGGTCGTATATCACCAACTTCTCAATACCCGACTTATAAACGCCTCTGAACCTTATCGGTGAATTGAAATTAACCGTAACAGAAGAAAAAGGCGGTACGCTTATCATCAGCTTGTGATATTCAAACTTTTCACTGTTCCTGTACGGAAAACAGCCTATAAGCTCCGCAGGCGACAAGGGTATTATAAAACGGTTGGTGACCGTTACCGAAATATCGGTATTTTCAAACTTTTCCGCTGTGAGCGAGCGGTATTCGATTCTGATTTTGACAAGAAGCCTTGAAAAAATAAGAAGAACGAATGATATAGCGGGAATTGCGATCGCAATAAGGAAAAGCACCGAGGTCAGCTTGCTCTTGTACGAAAACATAAGCACGGTGCTGACAACGGCGAACAATATAAAATAAAATCTGTATTTAGCCATACAAACCGACCTTTCGCCTTATTCGTTGCTTTTAAAGGGCGGTCTTACTGCTTTCATTATTTCGGAAATAACAAGTTCAACGCTTACACGCTTGACCTTTGCCTCCTGAGTGAGATGTATTCTGTGCGGAAGGACATAATTCACCATAAGCGCTACGTCTTCGGGAGTAACATAATTACGGCCGTCCATAAAAGCGACGCTCTGCGACGCTCTCATAAGAGCGATAGACGCACGGGGGCTTGCGCCGAGTGCCACAAACGGATGGTTTCTCGTAGCGGAAACTATATCAACGATGTACTTATATATAGCCGCATCTATATGCGTATCTCTTACGGCAGAAATGCAACGTGTAATATCATCGGCACTGCATACAGGCTCAACGGTTTCGATAGGGTCGCCGTTTTTTCTTCTGTAAAGGATCATCGCCTCGTCCTCAGCCGTGGGATAGCCTACGGAGAGCTTTATAAGAAAACGGTCAAGCTGAGCCTCCGGCAGAGGATATGTTCCGACATAACCGAATTCATTCTCTGTTGCAATTACCATAAACGGATCGGGGAGCTTATGTGCGACACCGTCTACCGTTACCTTCTTCTCCTCCATAGCCTCAAGCAGAGCCGACTGGGTTTTCGGGGAGGTTCTGTTTATTTCATCGGCAATAAAAATATTGCTCATAACAAGTCCGTTGCGGTATTCAAAGCGTTCGCTTTCCTTATTGTACATAGTAAAGCCTGTTATATCGGACGCCATGACATCGGGAGTGAACTGAACACGTCTGCACGAAAGCGAGGTCGCCTTAGCGAGCGTCATTGCGAGCGTTGTTTTTCCCGTACCCGGCACGTCCTCTATCAGCACATGGCCGCCGGAAAGCAAGGCGGCAACGAGCATTTTCACTACGTCACGTTTGCCTATGATGACTTTTTCGATCTGAGTTAAAAGCTTCGGTATAAATTCGTAATCTGCAAAATTTACTGAGTTATTATTTTCCATATAATATCCTTTGTTCAACAGCTGCACAGATGCAACATCAGAATTTCTCACTGAATACACAGTATGAGTTATCATTAATTATACCAAAACAACGTGTTAAAATCAATAGTTTTTGCAAATTGTAACCAAATTGACATAATTACAGTAATTTAAAGTAAAATTTTACGGTTGCACATTGCTCACGGTTGTGATAAGATATAACCGAAAGGAATGATTTTAAATGCTTACTGAAATTCTCAGCCGTGAAGCCTGCGCAAAGTGCCGTGTCTGTTGCGTGTTCGACAAGGACGATATATGGGAGATACCTGTTATTCCGCCCGAAACGGCAGAATATATAAAAAAGAACATTGATGAAAATGCTGAGCTTGAGCCGTATGAGGACGGCTACAGGTTTGTGATGCACTTTAAGGACGGCGACGAGCTTACCTACTGTCCTATGCTTACCGAAAAGGGCTGTGCGCTCGGTGACAACAAGCCTTTTGATTGCCGTGTGTGGCCTTTCAGAGTCAACCGCATAAGCGAAAATCTTCTCGGCATAACCGTTTCTCCCGTATGTGAAACGGTGTCCGCTCTGCCCGTTTCCAAGTTGTCAACGTTCATAAACAAGAGATATAATGAACAAGGCTCGCTTGCGGATATAATGCTGGATTATGCCAAAAAGCATCCGTATATCATAAAGCCGTATATTGACGGATACCCTGTGCTGAAAATAGTGAAGAAATAAGCAAGCGGCGGATTGTTTAGATCCGCCGCTTCAGTTTGTAGAGAAAGGCTTTTGTTTAATGTACTTCTGTTATATCATTCAGCTTCGGCTACGATAGTAAACTACCGATAGTTCTGTTTGTCGGATAGCACTTCTCGGGTTCGCTATTCGAATCAATGCACTTGTCAATATTAACGAGGGAAAGAACCAAAGAGACTAGGGCAAGGGACTTGACAGCCCCTCTCCCTATCTCTTAGGTTCTCTCCCTCGTGGCTCCCTCTTTCCTTACTCACACCCCCACCCCGTCGGGGTGTTGGCGTAACTCGTAAAACTACCTGAACATTGTATATCCTGTCAATGCAGGGACGCTTAACGCTACACGTCCGCATATTAGTACATATATCTCAGGTTAGTGGCGTTTTTTTGAAGAGTCAATGTCAGTGCAGTTGCACTGATATACTCACGAAAATATTAATTCCTTGTCGGTAAGGAAAGTGTTTCAGGCGGTGTTGGCGATATGTTTAATGGTACGGATTTAATAATGACCGGTTTTTCGACAGACTGAAGCGGCGGATTGTTTAAATCCGCCGCTTATTATTATATAGGCTTACCTGTTTTTGTTACGGAACGCTTAACATATCTGTGTCTGATAACACGATAGCGTTTCTTGAGCTTACGTTTTTTGTTCTTCTTCTTGTAAACCTCCATTGCCTCTTTATACACATCGAGCAAATCGTTAGCAAGACGTATAGCACCGGATGTCTTTATTGACTCCCTTGTACGCCTGCCAAACTCGGCAAGCTCGTCCTTAGGCATATCACGGAGTTTTTTCAGAAGCTCGTACATACTGTCGGCATCGGTAAAGTTATAGCCGTTGATGCCATCCTTTACCTGTCCGACATTGAGATCGTCCTTAAGGCTGAGAACAGGAAGGTGCATAGCCATACCCTCGAGCATGGATATTGAGCAGGTGTCGGAGAGTGACGCTGTGATATATGCGTCACAGCAGGCATAATATACGGGTAAATCGGGGTGTTCTACCCTGCCCGCAAATTTCACCATATCGGATATACCGAGTTCATCGGCTTCCTTGCAATGCTGTTCGTGCAAAGGGCCGTCACCGAGTATGAACAGCTTTATCTTATCTTCAGGTCTGACATTTTTAGCCCAGTATTCAAGAAGAAGCGTTATGTTCTTTTCCTTGCCGAGTCTGCCGCAGAAGCAGAATACCATATCGTCATCGGCAAATCCGAACTTTCTTCTCATCCTGACAGCATCGTTTCTATCAACGTTTTCGGGCTTGAATACGTCAAGCTCCACTGAATTCGGTATAACGTGGACGGGCTTCTTTACGCCGCAGGCTTTGAAATATTCCGAAACCTTGGGCGATGGTCCTGTAATAGCCGAAGCTGTTGATGCGAGCATCTTTGCGTAAAGGTGGCTGGCGGAAGTTACAATCTTGCCGAAGCCTTTTGTTTTTGCTACATAATATACATAATCGTCATACATTGTATGGAGCGTATATACAAGCGGTACTTTGAGAGTTCTTGCGATAAGTACACCGGAAATGCCTACTCCGAATTCGTTATGGATATGAATTATGTCGGGAGCAAAGCTCTTGATTTTATCAAGACGTTCCTTGCTTATAGGCGGCGCTATATCATAATTGTAGATTTTCTTGAGTTTTACGGCGGGACAGTACATTACATCGTCAGCAATAACGTGATTGTTTACTCTTGAATCGGCGGTAACCACCAGTACCGTATGTCCGAGTGCTTCAAGACCTTCCTTTAAAGTTTTAACGTGGGTGACTACACCGTTGATGCTCGGCAGGTATGTTTCTGTAAACAGAGCTATCCTCATTTGTATTCCCCTTTCATGATAACTATAGAATTGTTGGAAATTGTATCCTGTTTTTTAGGTATATTTCAATTAATATTTTACACTATTTCGGAATAAAATACAAGATGAAAAAGCAGAAAATAATTTAAAAAATTTTCAAAAAGCACTTGACAAGCAGGAAAAATAAGTGTATAATATATCAAGGTTAATCACCGCACAACAGAATATGCCGCTGTGGTGGAATCGGCAGACACAAGGGACTTAAAATCCCTCGGCAGCAATACCGTATCGGTTCAAGTCCGATCAGCGGCACCATTTAAATTTTATATTATTAATTCGCCATGCAGAAATACCCAAGTGGTGAAGGGGCTCCCCTGCTAAGGGAGTAGGTCGGGAAACCGGCGCGAGGGTTCAAATCCCTCTTTCTGCGCCAAAAGAAGTCACTTTTTGTGGCTTCTTTTTTTATGCAAAAATGCGGCTGATGCCCAGAAAGTATCAGCCGCTGATTTGCCCGGACGTGTTGTCAGCGTATATATTTGTTTTATTTCGTCAGTGAGTGCTTTTGCCTTGTTTGCGGTCTTTCCGAAGTAACAGTATACGGGTAATCGTATAAGGAAGAAGCTGATAAAAGAACGAAAATACAGCTTGACAGATAGCAGAATACATTATAGTACCATAACCTAAATGTTCTGCAATCAATGGCAAATTCACTATGCTGTTTTTTCCGACTCTTGGAAGAATATCGGGATAATAAATCGCAAAGCCAACAAATATCAACAGAAAAGATGGTATCCAAAAATAAACCTTTGAGCGAATAATGCCTGCCAAAATTGCCGCCCTTATTAAAATTACTCTGATAACAAAGACCCTTACCACTTCCGTTGGTGCCATTATCCCTTCACTTCTGACTCCCAATGCTTGAAGGATAGGCTCAATTATTTGCAGTTCAAATATTATAATCAGATACACACCCATCTGAATCGCCATTGTTAAAATTAGATTAGAAAGCAACGGATGTTTTTTCATATTTTTACACTTTCCTTTCCGTCAATCTATGCTGACAAATAATAAGATAATTGCTAATTTGCCCGGACGTGATGTCAGCGTATTTGTATTTGTTTCTTTCGTCAGTGAGTGCGTTCGCCTTGTTTGCGGTCTTTCCGAAGTAATAGTATACGGGTAATCGTATACGGAAGAAGCTCACAAAGGAACTTAGCTACAGCTATACAGATAGCAGAATACATTATACTACCATAACCAAAATGTTCCGCTATCCATGGCAAATTGATTATGTTGTCTTTCTTGATTCTTGCAAGATTATCAGGATAATAAATTGCAAACCCAATAAATATCAAAAGGAATGATGGTATCCAGAAATAAATCTTTGAGCGAATAATGCCTGCCGCAATTGCCGCCGCTATCAATACTGCACTGAAAACAATGAGACTTACTACTGCCGTAGGCGGCAATATCCCTTCACTTCTGACTCCCATCGCTTGAAGCATAGGTTCAATTATTTGCACTTCAAATATTTTAATCAGATATATGATTATCTGAATTGCCATCGTAAAAATGGAATTAAAAAGCAACGGGTGTTTTTTCATATTGTTATCCTTTCCATCAATCTTTATGCTAACTGATATGAGCTTCGCCGGCTGTCCACTTTGCAGAAACATTTAGTTTGGTTACACAACAGTTGACAATCGTCACCACAGAATTTCATCGGAAAACGCAAGTTCAAACGAACAATTATCTTGAAATGATTTCGCATATTCCTTTTCTTATTCCGTAAAATCTTTCGTGACAACAGTCAGTTTTCTTATTTCATTAAGGGTTTCAAATAACGAAAAATTGTTTGGCACGTTAGTTGATGCAGTTAAAAAACTTGAGTCCTTGGTATACCAGCAGTGCAAAAACATCTCTGAACTTTTTACCCTCAGAATATATTCGTTGCTCAACCGATAAGCGCTGTATATATCGTCTGTCATTGCCTTTCTGAACCAATTGCAGAATTCTATAGAGCATTCAATAAATTCGCTGTCGTAGCCCAAGTTTCTTTAAATTACCGCTTGAAAAGAGAGAGTTTTCATACGAAAAACTGTCGCCTAGTTGTTTGTTTACATCTTCAAAAATTAGAACAAACTTTTCTGAAAGCCAATCGTTATTTCTCTGTTTTTTGATATTCAAGCATCTGTAAATAGTGTGTATGGGGGTCAGCCATATGATTGCTGAACCCTTGTCGTTATTGCTACTCCTTTTTCAAGCAACTCCGAAACGGCTTCATTAAGACATTGTTCCATTTTAGGCATTTGGATATCGCTTATGTTCAATTCTTTCAAAGCGTTAAAACCATTGAAAAAATCATTTGTAATATTCCTTTTGCTCCCAATATCTATTATTTCATACTCTTTGCAGTAACTTAACACTCTGGTTATAGATATCTGATTACTCAATCCTATGGCTACACGGTTTAAACATGGCTCTAAAATCACAATCCAATCACCCCAATGCTCAATACGAATGGATATATCAATGTCTTTTCCACTTATGTCAGAATTGCTTTTGGTATAAGTATTGATTTTATTCAACATAGGCGTAACTGCGCCAAGCACATCTGTAATATCCTAATCAGTCTTAATTCCAAAAGAAAACTGAAGTTTGTCATTTTGGTATTCATAAGTGCCTGCATGAAATGTATGATTCATTAAGTCAACAAGATTATACGATTTAGTATTTACATAAGATTTCAAAATGCTTTCTATCTTATACATAGCTTTGGTTTCGGCATCTCCAAATACTCTCGGGAAAAAATAAAGTGAGGAAACAATAGACAACATAACCAAACATAGTGTTAGTATAATTCCCAGTTTCTTTTCACCTAACCACCACCTCATATTATATGGGAACCTCTAAAAACCGGTTTGAAAAGGGAAAATGGGTAGAGTGCGCCGAATGCGATGAAAGCCGACGAAGTAAGGCTGTATGCCTTACGAGGAGGTTTGAAGAAGCAGTCGGTGTGCTATACACATTTTCACTCAAACAAGGTTTTTAGAGGTGACCATATGTTTTACAACCTGTCTACACTAAAATTAGAATCGTATATTAAGCATATTGTTGTGAAATGCTAAGGCAATACCGCACAAAGATTGTACACATATTGCGCGGCTAGTTCAGCCAATAATACGCTGCATTGATTGGCTGATAGCCCCTTTGTCATTTCGTGCGTAAGGCTTTGAAACCTGTCAACCGCTTTATCGTTCAATCTTTATCCACATAGCCGGAAAAATCAATCCAGGATCTGAACAGGGTATGCTGTCTGTTCCGGATTCAGAAAAGAATCCATCCTTCTGCCAGCAGTAAAGTTCATTCCCTTTTGGAATTTTTAGCTGCGTGTAAATAGTTGCGGTGGATTTGTTGGGCGAAACGGCTCTTGTGAACATCGTCGCAGCCTCATCGCAGCTAAGCAAAAATACCTTGTCTTCTGAACCGCCGTTTCCTGCACTGACAATAAGCGCCTTTTCTTCATCAGTAAAGGCAGACTGATAGAATTCGCCGTTCAGCCATGAACGCAGCGAGCTGTTTGTCCACGCGGAATTGCCGCCTGTATCAAACGGAAGGTACTCCTGTGCGCTTTCCGAAACAACAAGCGCCATACCTTCTTCTCTTTTTATGACCAACCACTCAATATGCGACGCAACATCCGGGTCGGCGTTAAAATATTTTCCGAGGTATATGTCACGACCCCAGTCCGAACTCATCAACACTTCGTTGCGCAAAGAGGTGATATACGGCTGAGCAGGAGCATATCCCTCATCTACTCTAAATGTCAGGGTATCATATGCCTTGCGCTTGTCGTGACCTTCAATTTTCTCAAGCGCCCGGGCAAGCCATGAGGCATTCAACATATCGCGGCTGTCGAGGTAATCTCCCAGCTTGCTCAGCGGACTGACCGCATTGTAATAATCCCCGTCCTCAAATAACTTTTTTGCATACTGATATAGGGAATCCTTCGCCCGGGCATAGCTGTCCGACCAGCTGTCAAGCTCGCTGAACTTTTCATATGCGGAAGAATATTCTCCATTATCAAATAATGCTTCAGCGCGTTGATAGTCAATTTTTTTCAGTTGTTCGGCGCTGTCGGAGTAGGATTTTATCTCTTTGAAAATGGCTTCGGCAGAGTCGAGCTCCCTGCGGTCAAGCAGTCCAGCCGCCTGCTTATACATACACTCTTTCTTCCGCGTTTTTGAATCAAAAAACGATCCGAGCGAATCGAACGCTTCCGCAGCGGCTTCGTATTCACCATTTTCTTCCACTAGCTCTGCCGTCTTGTAATCGCACAATTTAACCTTTTCGGCTGAATCCTTGTAATCTCCAAGCCGCAGAAATATATTTCTGGCATTTTCTGCGTCGTTATTCTCAAGCAGTTTTTCTGCCTGCATATAACGGCATTTATACACCCATTTTTCGCTTTCGTCATAATTATCAAGAGAAATAAACGCCGCTTCAGCTTCAACGTAATTTCCCTCGTCAAACAAAGCTTTGGCGCGCTCAAATTCAGCTTCTTTTCCAGAAACCACAGGCTCTGATTCAAGCAGTCCTGTTGCAGAATTATTGGCATAGTGCGATATCACAATTACGGCGGTCGTTGTTAAACTTACGATAACCAGGCTTGCAGCCAGCAAAAATAACCTTGAACGCTTTTTTACAGGCTTTATTTTTGCAGAATAAACGCCGTCTGCGCTTTCCAGCTTCGGAAATGTGGATTTTCGCTCATTATTTTGCGTGTCAGCCGCATGTAAATTCTCCTGCGCAGAAAGCGCGTATTTTTTCAGCTTCAGCCTTAACGCTTCATTTCCGTACTGCATTGCCAGACGGTAATTTTCCGACTGCATTATATCAGCGGAGAGCGTGCCAAGAGCTTCCTCAGTTGTAACGCTATATTCACACAAAAGACGAATAAGCGCAGCTTCAGTAGGAAAAAGCGGTTCGATACGGGCGCACATACTTTCAGCCTCGCTGAACTGGCTGTCGGAAAGCATGATATATGCCCGGCGCACAAGCGGATTTTCCTCCGCTGACGGTTCATTGAAATGAACTCCGGAAAGCGCTTTAACTCTTGAAACAAGATCCTGCTCAAAGCCAAGATTTGCCGAATTCAGTGCTTGAAACTTTGACAGCTCCGGCGGAAGTTCTCCGGGCGTCACGCCAAAAAGCACCGGTATAACCGCTCTGCCGCTCATATCCACAGACATAAACCGACCGCAGAGGTTCATCACCATAATATCATTCAAAATGTCAGGATCGGTCACGGTCAATATAAGCGCCTTTGCCGAGTTTACCGCTGAAAACAAATACGGTTCCCACTCGCTTTTGGCTGTTGTTTTAAGGGTAACATCGGGATAGAATACATTGATTCCTTCGGAGCGCATTCTATTGTATAGCGTCATGGAATATCCGACAGATTCTTCATCCGTGCTGGAGCATAGCAGTACATCATAGCTTATTCCGACAGAAAGTTCCGATATTCTGCGCTGCTTTTCATCAATGAGCGCAGCGATGTCTTCCATGAGCCTGCGCTGTTTTTCATCGGCAAATTTCAGCGCCTGCTGATAGTCGCTGTCCGAAATAAAGGAATGAGCCTGCGTCCTCTGAAGCGTTAAGCCACCGTCCGCGAAAAAAAGCACGCCATACCTGCATAGCGCCAAAGCCCAGTAGAGGTCGGCGTCCACAGGCGACATAGCGATCATTTTTTCGTAGAGCTGAATTGCTTTGTCGTATCTCTGTTCCCGGCGGAGCTGTTCGGCTCTCAGCAGAAGCTCACGCTTTTCCGCGCTGTCGATGAGCGGAATGCTCTGTAGCCTGCCGCAGCTTCTGCATTCGCACACAGAGATTTCGGCAGTTTCCAAGGGAGCACCGCAGTATCTGCAAATAAAAGCTGCCATAATAATTCACCCGATTCTTTTCGAAGTTTCCTCTTAGTCGCTTGCTTTACTGCTGTCGGCGCGTCTGAGGTTTATTGTTTCGATTATCTGAGCTTCAGCGTCGGAGTAGTCGCCAAGCTCAGTAAACGCTGTTATTGCTTCATTGTAATTCCCGGCGTCACGAAGCTGGACCGCATAGTTATACTTTGCCTGAGCATACAACTCGTCAGAATCCATGTAGCTTTCCAGTTCTCCGAATATTTTCATGGCGTTTTCGTATTTTCCCTTTTGGCAAAGTTCCTTAGCCTCCATATAGCGGCAAGCCTTTGCACGCTCCGGGCTGTCGGAAAAGTTACCAAGTTCCAAATACTTCTCAGCTGCTAAGGAGTATTTCCCACTGTCTGCCAGCTTCTCTGCGCAGTTGTATTTTGACAGAAGCGCATATCTGCGGCTGTCCTTGTAATCCCAAAGTTTGTCGAATATATCCGCAGCTCCGCTGTAATCGCCTCTGTCATACATTTCAACAGCAGCGTCATAGCGTTTCGCAATATAAGAATCATCAGACATTGCCTGATACGGCACAAAGCCCTGAGCCGATTCGTTCGCAAGCTGAATACTGTTTGCCCTGGAGGCATATTTGGCTGCACGAATCACATTGAAAGACACAACGAGAATCGCAGCTAATGTAATTGCCAGAATTCTACCCCTAACCTGCTTTTTTCTGCGCTTGTCGAAAGCGGATTTCTCGGCGCCTGAACGATTATTTGATTTTTCGAATTCTTCCCGCTGCTCAAACGACTGTATCAGGGAATTGCAGCGCTTGTAAATCTCGGCGCAATCCTTGTAGCCGTCCTTCCCTGTCAGAAGCGACCTTGCCTCAAGCAGTTCCGATTTGCTTTCAGCAGTTTCAATAAGCTGCTTTGCACGTTCGTATTCTTGTTCGTTTCTTACTTTGATATTTTCCTCGGAAATCCGCGCACATTCTGCCCTGGCAAGAGCATATTCATTTTCCAGCCACGATTTCAGGGGTTCGTCGCCGAAGCGCATTACTCTGGCGTAGTTTACAGAAGTTGAAAAATCCTCGCCGACATATTCGTGCAGCTTATCCGGCGCAGTAATGTGATATTCCGCAAGAAGCTCGATGAGGTACGCACGGGCGTTTTCCGGCTCGCGGTCGAGTATCTTTTCGCAAATTTCGTCCGCCCTTTTGAAATCACAGTCCTCAAGATACAATTCTGCTCTGCGGAGCATTCCCGATGTATCCGTGGGTTCATGAGACCTAGTTTCCAGCTTTGGAGTGTGAGTCTTAGTAATAACCTTTCGTATTCCGCGTATAAGCTCATCTTCAAAGCCCGGCTCGGACATATCTATTGCATAAAAGTGGTTGAACTCGGCGGGTAGGTGTTCTTTCAGCATACCCTTATACAGCGGAACAAGCGTACCCTCGCCTTTTTCGGTCATTCGTGCAAGATATCTGCTCCATTCGTTTTTGACCCACACAGCGTTGATGTTTTCCGGGGAAGTTCCGACAACCAGCATGATTTTAGCGGAATTCAGCGCTGCAAATATGTACGGTTCAAATTCTGTGCCCGCCTTGTCCTCAAGCGTAATGCGTGAAAAGAACACCCTCCAGCCCTCGGCGCAAAGCGACCTGTAAAGGCCGGCGGCGAGCGCGGAATCCTCCGTGCGCCTGCCGTTCCGGTCGCTTTCCTTATAGCAGATAAAGATGTCATAAGGCTGCTCGTGAAGCGAAACGGAAAGTATTTTTCCGCGAAGGCTGTCAAGCGACTGAGCTTCCAGAATATAAATGCGCCTCTGGTCTCCGTTCAGTGCAAGCCGAACCGCCTTTCGGTAGTCCTCGTCGTCTATTACCGAGGTGTACTGTATTCGGTTGATGGTTGGAATACGGCGGTGAGATTCTGCTTCCTCGACGTATTCAACACCATATCTGCATAACACCTTAGACCAGTAAACATCAGGCTCATCAGGGCATAATGCGGCTATCTGCTCGTATAATGACATAGCGCGGTCGTATTCTCCGCTTCTGCGGAGTTCCTCTGCGCGCTCCCAGAGCAGAGCTTCCTCATCAAAACCAAGAATCGGAACGGTCTGCTGAACGCCGCAGTAGCCACACTTGACTATTGATGCTCCTTGTTTTATTTCAAGCCGCGCTCCGCAGCAGCGGCAAAGCAGTACTGCCATAAATAATCACCTCTAAAACCAATATGTGAAATCTCACCCGGAATTCTATTTCCGACCTATAGTAATTAAAAAATATCCCAATTGATTTGACGATAGTAGACTCAGCCGCCATATTTGTAATTACATTTTAATTGAAGCAGGCGCGTCATGAAATACTGCCGCCTTATTGCTGACCTTTTTTACTGGAAGAGAGTTATAATCTATTTCAATATTATTGAATGATAGATAGAGTCAGGTTCGGATTTTGTGCTGAATGTATGAGAATCGGCTATTTTTAAAACCACTGTATCTGAATATGTGCCGTTAAATTCCCTGCCATCGAAAAGGACATCAATGTCAAAGTCGATGTTTTCATGTTCATACAACATCATATCTGTTATAACTGCGCTTCAAAATGAATTATCTATGATAATTTTTCCGGTAATTACATTGAACAAAAGGATTACAAAGCTCATAGTCATTTTCGATTTTTTCAAGACGATTCCTTGCATTCATTAAAGTCCTATTATTTATTATAGCATTAAAACTATGCCGTTGTCAAGAGGCAAAGGTAATCTGGCGTGAAGTCAATTGTAGTGCTACAATAGATATTGGACAAAAGGCAAAAAAAAGAATTGAGAGATAGACTAAAACTTTCTGAAAAAGCTCCTCATTATCATCAGAGGCTGAATGCCGAACCGTGTAAATGCCAATAATACCCACAGAAAGTGAGGTATTGCACATGAAA